>Ga0224506_10000092_pt1 | contig 88696 bp, 109 predicted proteins | sample SF_Jan12_sed_USG_2_FD_169108 | JGI IMG/M metagenome (GOLD analysis project Ga0224506, IMG submission 169108) | Sediment microbial communities from San Francisco Bay, California, United States - SF_Jan12_sed_USGS_8_1 | ecosystem: Environmental > Aquatic > Marine > Sediment | place: USA...
AGAGAATATGGAGCAATTATTACTGAAAAAATGGTTGATGGGAAGCTAATAGTCAGTCATCATGCGATATCTGATGAACTATCAAAAGAGGACTATGAGAAAAAATTGTCATTTAAGGGCCAGACATCATGGGCATATGTCAATTATAGTGCATATAATTCGGGGATTGTTATCTTTAATGGGAAAATAACTAAAATTGGAGATGGTCTATTGAATATTTCAACTGACAAAAATATCTTTGAAGATCTAAGTTTCAAAGTGATATTTTCTGAAAAAAATGCTGAAATAGATCAAGAAAATGCATTTGTACTTTTTTTAATGAATTCAGTAATGAAATATCCTGAGATAACTCATGATATCAAAATACTACATACAGGAGAAATGGTCATAAATTCAGAAAAATCAAATGGAATCAACCAAGAATTTAGAAATTCAGTATCAGTAAAATAATCACCATTTTTCTTTAATTGAATAAAAATCATTCACAAGGTCAGCTTTGAGATGCAATGTAACTTTTTATTCCCATTTTGAAAAGTAAATCATAAAATGTTTGATAAATTCAAAAATGATGAGGGTGGAGAAATGGTAGAAGAAAGAAATGAGGGAGTTGATTCTGAAGAATCTAGTTCCATAACTCATTCATCTAGTCAAATTGGAATTGGAGAATTAATGGGAAAGCGGGCAAAATTAGAAGAAGCCATAGATTATGTTGGTTTAATGATAAAGAATCTCAAAGATAAGAGAACTTTACTTGAAAAAGATATTGAAGAGGAGTCAGTCGATATTAAAAATCTAAAAGAAAAGCTTCAGAAAGTTAGTGAATATATTGATGATGAAAATAGAGGAATAGAAGAACTAGTCAATAAAAGAAAACAAGTAGAAAACGAAGCTGATGAAGTAGGCTCAATAATCAATAACCTAAGAGAAAAATTATCTAGTGTTGATAGAGTTATTGATGATGAGGGTAGTAGAGTTAAGAAAATTAAAGAATCAAGGGATTCTCTAGAAAGTTAGATCTAAAAAATCAGATAATTCTTACAAATAAAAATAATTTTTCAAAATATTGTGTTTAATAAAACTTTGAGGTTGTTGCAACTGATGAATTTGTATCAGAAGGAACTGATGGGAACATTTGTCCTGTAGAACTTTCTGCAACAGCAGCAGCCTCTTTAAGAATACTTTCAGATTCAGCGCTAGTAGTTGCATCATTTCCAAATGCTGTATCTCCAGAGAAACTATCTGTCATAAAGCCTCCAAGCATCTCAGCCATTTGACCAATTTCTTGTTCTGCTCCTGGCATGATTTTTCCAAGGGATGATTTGAGATTTTTCATCAATCCCATTGTAGGCATTATTGCTACTACAGTATCTCCAAGATCACTACATGTAGTTAATCTTAATTCGATTTGTTCTAAGGCTATTCTAGCACCACTCAGAATCTTTGTAACTTTTCTCACTTCTGCTAATTCATTTCCAAGAACTTTGGTAGTTTGAGTGTCATGCTTTTGTGTTGCTTCTACAATTCGTTGAAATAATTTTGCATCACGGGCTTGTAGATTTGTCAACATAGAATCTAATTTTTTAATTTGTAATTGTAATTTTTTAATTCCTTCTTGAACTCTTGGTTTCAAGGCACCTTTAGGCTTGATTGTATCATTGAGTTTTTCAGTAATACTAGGTTTAGGCTGACTGGACCATTTATCAGACAGATTAGGCATGAGTTTAATTTTATAATATGTACTTAATTTCCTGTGTAAAGAATGGTTAACAGGACATTAAAAATTACTAACCAATATAGGAGACGATAGGCTTTCGAGATAGATTTTTCTAATTTGAGATAAGGAAATGCATGTAATAATGAATAAAAAATTGATGATAATTCCACTAGTTTTGATAATCATATTTGGGATAGCTGGTTTTTCAACAGATTCATCTGATAATGAAAATAATACTATTTTTCATGTAACATTTGCAGATCCTAATCTTTACAAAAATGGAGAGTACAATAATTCATTAATTCTTGAGAAAGGAGAATATTTTTTTAGATTTGTTCCAAATGGAAGTAGTCCTAAAATTTTGTCAATATCACTAAACGGAAATACATTTGATTTTTCTGAAGATTTCAAACTTGTAGGCACGTTACACAAGACTACAATTTCTGAATATTTTACTTGGGATTATGATGGAGAAAAAGAATTTTCAATTTCTGAAATGCAAGAAATCGTAATTTCTATTAATCCAAATGGAGAAACTATGGGCTCAATATCAGTAGATATTTTAGAAAATTAAAAGGCGTACACCCCTTTGTTACAGAACATTGAGAGATTTCCTCTCTTCGTCAACCGTTAACGGCTGATCACCTTTTTCGTTCTGCGGGGCTACGCAGTTTTAGTCGATAGTGATTATATCTTTCGACATTGTTTACTATAAGAACTTCAAGTATTTAAAATTTAATATTAAAATTTATATAAAATTATCATTTTTAATGTAATTTTTAAAATCTATCATAGACTAATGGATCTATAAATTACGAATTTGGCTTTGGACATTATTGAAATTATCAGGTAAGATCGCACTAGTAACTGGTGGAAGTCGTGGTATAGGATTAGCTACTGCAAAAATATTGTCAGAACATGGAGCAACTGTAATAATTACTGCAAAAAACAAAGAAAGATTAGAAAAAGCAGTGTTAGAAATTCCCAATACAATAGGTATTGCAGCTGACATTAGAAAAACAAATGATGTAAAAAATGTCATGAACAAAATTATTGAAAAATTTGGTAAATTAGATATTCTTGTAAATAATGCTGGAATATTTCCAGAGATAAAAAAATTACATGAAATTGATGAAGACGAGTGGAATAAAGTATTAGATGTAAATCTCACAGGGCAGTTTAGATATACAAAAGAGGCAATTCCTCATTTACAGAAAACATCTGGTTCAATAATCAACATTTCATCAGATGCAGGAATCAAGGCATATCAAGGATTTAATGCAGATGCATATTCTGCATCAAAAGCTGCTTTGATATTATTAACAAAATGTTGGGCATTAGAATATTCTAAAGACAAAATTCGAGTCAATTGTATTTGTCCTGGAGTTGTAGATACGGATATGACTAAACCATTTTTGAAAACTGAGAAAGATAAAGAATTTATGAATAATGAACACCCTATTGGAAGAATTGGACAACCAGACGAAATAGGAAAAGCAGTGTTGTATTTTGTCTCAGATGATGCATCTTGGACTACGGGAGCGGTTCTCACTGTAGATGGAGGGGAATCAATTAAATGAATTCACATGAATTTAATACAACTCTAGAGATTGAAAGATTATGAAAGATCGAAAAGCCAAGGCAAAATTGATTATTCTTTTAGGAATTATTTGGATAATTATCACTTTACCATTACCATGGGTAGTCAACAATCCCGATGTCTCGACTGCACAATTCAATACAATAATTGCGATTATAGGAGTAATGTCAATCCCATTCATTGTTTTAGGAGTTGCCTGGACACTAAAGCCAGAACTCACAACTTAGGTAATTTCTATTGAAAGACATTCCAATTCCTGATAAGATTCCTGAATTAGATATTGCTATCAAGGCAGCAAATGAAGCTGGGAAAGCTATTTTAGAAATTTATCAAGGAGATTATGAAACATCTACAAAAAATGATGATTCTCCTATTACAGATGCTGATCTTAAGAGTAATGAAGTCATAAAGAAAATTCTTTCACAGTCAAAGCACCAAATTTTATCTGAAGAGGATAAAGATGATCTAAGTAGATTATCAAAGGAAATAATTTGGATTGTAGATCCTCTTGATGGAACTTCAGATTTCATTGATAAGACAGGAGAATTTACAGTAATGATTTCATTAATTAAAAACAAAAAACCAATTCTTGGTGTAATTGGGTGGCCTACAGAAAAAACATTGTTTGTGGCACAAAAAGGTAATGGTGCATTTAGATTTTCAAATGAAGAGTGGAAAAAAATATCAGTTACAAAAGTTTCAGAAATCTCAAAATGTAGAGCTGTTGGATCAAGACATCATTTATCAGATAAAGAAAAAGCATTCATTAAAAAATTAGGTATTGAGGATTTTACAAGTATTGGCAGCTCATTAAAAGTTGGAAAGATTAGTTCGGGTGAAGCAGAAGCATACATTACAACTACAAACAAAATGAAAGAGTGGGATTCGGCTGCATCATATTGTATAATTTTAGAAGCGGGGGGCAAGATGACTGACATGTCAGGAAATGATCTCATATACAACAACAAAGATGTGCATCACCAAAATGGAATTCTAGTGACTAATGGATTAGTTCATAATAAAATAGTTGAAGAATTTAAAAAATTAGAGTAAGTTTCTTCCCTTAAGGAAGTCCTTTACTTTGTTTGCACTATCTGAAAGCGAATCATGTTCTGTATCTATTACTAAATCAGCTTTTTCTGGAGCCTCATACGGATCATCAATTCCTGTAAATCCTTTGATCTCTCCTTTTCTTGCCTTAGCATACATACCTTTGACATCTCTTTCTTCACATTTTTTAAGTGAACATTTTACATAACATTCTGCAAATTGATCACCTGCATCGATAATCTCTCTGGCATTTTCTCTGTTCTCAAGATATGGAGATACTAGAGAAACTGCACTTGGAACACCATGTTTTAGTAAAAGCTTTGCCAAATGAGCTACTTTTTTGTTATGTTCATCACGTCCAGCTTTTGAAAAGTCTTTTGGAGAAAACCATTCTCTTAGTTCATCTCCATCAAGCATTGCCAAATTTGGAATATCTTTCTGCAAATCTTTTACGATTGTAGTCTTTCCTGAACAAGGAAGACCAGTCATCCAAAGAACGAAAGGTTTCATGATCAAAAATATCGGAATAACCCATAAAGAGCTTACGTTAATTTTTTGCCCAAGGTTGGTTTTCTAAATAATCAATTTCAGCGATCATTTCATCTACTTTTTTCACTATTGCAAACACTGATCTGTATTGCTCATACATCTCAATTTCTTCTTCTTTAGATAATACGTCTGCTTCAGCTTCATCAAAAAATTTGTTTTCCTTGTTGAGATGGTCATTTAGGAATATACCATAAGTTCTCAAATATCTTGATACTGGTTCTTGTGCATCTTCTCCATCTTTCCACCTTTTAAGATGATTTGATATTTGACGTGCAATGTTTCTTCCAAATTCATGTTCAATCATAAATTTTCGAATTTCTTCTTTCAATGAATCATAGCTTGCTACACAAGGAAAATACGAATCCTCTTCTCGTGAATGATGAATAGTGTCAACGAATTCTGAAATTATTATAGTAATTTTGGTTAGATCCGAAAATGGAATTTTAGTACCTTTGTATAGTTCGTCAGCACATTTGGCAACTAATTTTTCTAAACGACGAACTTGGATATGATCTGCACGTAGTTGATTTGTAGCACTCATAATGTTCTAATCAGTAATATGTTATTTAAAAATCAGTAAATAGCCTATAATAGTGAATTAACCGAGTTTAACTTTAATCCAGAAATATTTACAATTATTCATGAATTTTATAGTTTTATCAATCTTGAATTTGTTTCAAGGTCAAATTGACAATATTCAGTTATCCAATTTTGATATTTCTATGATTTTTGACAAATTTACAGAATTGCAAGATTCCATAGGAGCATTATCAGCTCATGATGGACCCATTGCTGAAGCTCATATTATTTTACTTGCAGCAGGAGTGGTTATTTTCCTAGGAGTAGCTGGTGAAGCATTTTTCAAAAAAACTGGCATTCCAGATGTTGCTTTTTTAATGATTTTAGGTGTAGTTATTGGACCAGTACTTGGATTAATTCAGCCTGAAGCAGTAATCCAAGTTGTTCCATATTTTGCAGCACTTGCATTAATTATAATCATGTTTGATGGTGGGTTAAATCTAGATATCAAACATGTCATAAAAACTGCTCATTTTTCAGTTACACTAGCAGTACTTGGTTTTATTTTATCAGTTGTAATGATTACTCTTGCTGCTCATTTTGCTTTAGGATGGTTATGGTTAGAAAGTATTCTTTTAGGATCAATTGTTGGTGGTAGTAGCTCTGCAATAGTTTTTGGTCTAGTCAGAAATGTAAAAATTTCAGAAGAGACTAAATCTATGTTAAGTTTTGAATCTGCGTTAACTGATATTTTAGCTACAATCATTGCATTCATTTTATTTGAGGCTGTATTAGCAGGTCATTTTGATATTCAAACATTACAAGAAACTATTGGAAGAGCTGTTGTTGTAGGTTTAGTTCTTGGATTTGGAGTGGGTATTCCATGGATGTATGTTTCAACAAAACTTGGAAATGCTCAACACGGCTATATGCTTACATTAGGTGTTTTGTTTGTTTTATTTTTCTTAGCAAATTCATTTGGAGAATCTGGTGCATTAACTGCATTGGTTTTTGGTTTGATGGTTGGAAACAAAAGCCATCTAGCAAAGGTACTCAGATTCAAATTACCAAGAATTGAATTAGATGATCCTACACATAATCAATTGACATTTTTGGTAAGATCCTTTTTCTTTGTATTTGTAGGTTTGATGGCAAGTTTTGGCCAAATCGAGTATTTGGTTTTTGGAGTCTTCATGACAATTGTTGTATACTTTGGAAGAGTGTTTGTTGGAAAGATTACATTGACAAAAAGATTTTCACATTTGGATAGGGCTGTAACAAACTCAATGATTCCACGAGGTTTGGCTGCTGCTGTACTTGCAACATATCCTATAACTATGGGATTACCAAACGCAGAAGCGTATCCACAACTTGTGTTCTTTATTATTTTATCATCAGTAGTTATTACAACAATAGGATTAGGAAAATCAAAGAAGATCCCCCCTCCAGAATCGGTTGAGGGTGGATTTGTAAAAAAAGAATTTGATAATTCTAAAAAAGAATAGATTATAGTTCTAGAGATTCTTTGAGACCTTTGTACCTATTTCGAATTGTAACTTCTGTAACATTTGCAGCCTCTGCAATGTCACGCTGAGTCTTGTCTTCACCATTTTTCACACAAGATAGGTACAGTGCTGCAGCTGCCAATCCCATTGGATCTTTTCCTGCAGATACTTCGTTTTCTTGTGCCATTTTCAACACTTTGGTAGCATATCTTTTTGTTTTCTCAGCAATTCCAATCCTGCTTGCAATTCTTGCAACACATTGAATTGAATCAGTTACAGGCATTTTCAAATCTAATTCTTTGATCAATAATCTGTAACATCTTGCAATATCTTTTCTTTTGATGTTAGCTGCTTGCTCTACGTCTTTTAGATTTCTTGGAGTTGATGTATCACGACATGCAGCATATAGTGCTGCAGCCATTAATGCTGAAATAGAACGACCTCTAACTAGTCCTTTTTCTAGTGCTTTTCTGTAAATGTAAGCTGCTTTCTCAATTACAGAGTCAGAAATTGCAAGTTTGTCTTTTAATCTGTTTAATTCACTGAATGCTTGTCTGAAATTTCTATCAACTGGCTCATGTACTTGGCTTCTACTATCCCAAGTTCGTAGTCTCTCAATGGTACTTTTCATAGATGCTGAAAGTGGTCTACCAGATGCATCCTTGTTGACAGGGTTGATAATTGTTGCAAGACCCATATCGTGCATTGTTAATGATGTTGGTGCCCCAGCTCTTGCTTTGTTGCCACCCTCATCTTGGGTAAAGGATCTCCATTCAGGGCCTGCTTCTTGTAGTTTTTCAGTAATTACAAATCCACATTTAGAGCAGAACATTTCTCCTGACTCATTATCAGTAACAAGCTTTCCCTGAGCACATCTAGGACACAGTTCTTTTGTTTTGCTTACCATGAACGATTCTGGAGTTGTATGTTGTTTGGTATTTATGAATCAACAGGTTTTTTACAAATTAGCCATAAAAATAACTAAAAATTGTAGATTAGAAAGTTATGATTCGAGTTTTTCTTTAATTGATTGGATGTATTTTTGATTATATACATTGAACATCTGAATTTTATCTTGAGCCAATGCCATGGCACCAGGTCTGCTGTTGATGTGGGTTTCAGCAATTTTTTGTTCATCTAAAAGTTTTTCAAGATTAATTTTTGGTTGTGACGATAATTCTGTAAGTAGTGTTGAGAGTTCTTTTTCAAAATTATCTCTGGTTTCAGGTATTGCCGGCGGATCTGCACCTATAATTTCTTTGGTTGTAATGTTTCCAAATACTTTTTTGTCTAATTCAATCAATAATGAAAAGTAGAATCAGTTCTATAAATTTAATTTCATTTTAAAAGAAATTTGAAAAAGTGAGTGCAGTGCAATCAAACTTTTTATCTTTGGATAATTTTATTTTATTTTATGACATATTGTATAGGCGAATGCAAAAAATACAAGGCAATAAAACCATCAGAAATAGGCAGATATGCTGCTGGACAAAAAAGATGTAATTATTGTGAGATTTTTGTTGAATATGAGGGAATTGTTTGTCCATGTTGTAATAGACAGTTAAGATGTCTGCCAAGAAGCAGAAAAGGTAAAGAAAAGTACATGACTCAAATCGTTAGATAAATTCATGCCTAAGAATTAAAGTTCTGTTTATAAGAAGTCAATACAAGGATAGTTATGGCAATACCTGCAGATGTTCAAGAATTTGTAGAGAAGCATATCAAATTAATGATTTCTCAGACTGAGACATATTTGCCATTTATCAAAGTTGCATTTCCTTATTCAAATAATATTGCAGATGGAGTATACAATCTGATCATTGGAAGTGCATTATCTGTATTTGTTAATCAATTTGCTATGAAGATGAAATATCCAACAGCTGATGATTTTACAGATTTTGGAAAAATTGCCTTAAAGTATAGAGATCAAGTTGATCAGTTTTTCAAATAATCTATCTTAAGCTAATTCGCCTAGAAAATGAATAGTATGATTTGTAACAACAACGGTTCTGTCTTTTGGTACATGGTATAGTTTTTTGGAGCCGTTTGCAGATTGAACAATAAGTTTAGCAAAAGGATCCTTAAGTGATTTGTAAAGAATGCCTTTATCACCTACTGACTGAGACCAATGATTTCCTTGTACAAAAGAAATTGTTTGGAACTTTACAACTTGATATGAATAGACCATTTCTAATTAATTATTAATAATTGCACTCATTAATGACTTTCCTCCAATTAGTGCTGCAATAGATAATCCTACGTTAGCAATTAGGTTGATTGCAAATGCTCCATAATGGCTTTGTTCAAGAAAAGTATTGGATTCAAGTGCAAGACCAGACATTGTAGTAAGTGAACCACAGAATCCTATAGCAGCAAAAAGAGAATATTTTCCATCAAGATGCCAGTGTTGAGACATTACAATAAATGCTCCCAGAATAAATGCCCCTAACACATTGACTACTAGAACATTAACAGGTAATGTATTGAAAAGCAAGGGCGATTCAATGACTTTGAATCTCAGATATGCCCCTAACAGAGATCCCACTGCAAGAAAAACAAATTCTAGACCTTTCATCTATACATTATAGAAATCAAATGACATTATTAGTGCTATTTGAATGAAATTTAGGTTCATTTTGTTCCTGTTATTGTTTAATTTAGAAAAATAAGTCTACAGTTTTTATAGGTTCAATATTTTTCCCAGACTGAATGACATTAAAATTGAGATGTGATGACTATGGTTTTGAATGTGAATTTATCCTAGATGGAGAAAAAACCGTAGGACTAATCGAAGAATTAAGAAATCATTTTGAAGAAGAACATGGAATTGATTATACCATAGAGGCAGTAACTCAAATGATCCAAAACCGTGGCCATTCTTTAGAATCAATCAGAAAATAGATTTTTCAAAAAGTTATTTTCATTTTTAACATTTATTATAATGTGTGTTGTATAGGGATTAAGAATCAAGTTTTAACAAAAATTTAAGGAATTTTTAGTATGTAGAGAATAGTTTTGAATCTAAAATTACCTGAATCATATTATTTTTATTTTATAATCACTTATAGAAAATAATAGTGGTAGAAAATTATTCAAACGATTATGATGTAAAGTGTCAACTAGATACTTGCAAAACCTACCCTGCAATAACAGATTCTGAAAGAGGAGAAATTGTTTGTGGGGGTTGCGGTCTTATCTTATTGCAAAATATGGCTGACGCATCATATGAAAACAACGGTTACACCTCGGAAGACTTTATGAAAATGTCAAGAACAGGTCCTGCATCATCACTAACAATGAATGATAGAGGATTATCAACTGTTATTGGCACGAATAAAGATTCTACTGGAAAAGCATTATCTAGCAAAACAAAATATGAGTTTAACAGACTACGAACTTGGGATCAAAGAAGTAAATCTAGAAAGACTGCCAGTTTGAGCAAGGCATTCACTTTACTTCACGGAATGAAAACAAAGTTAGCAATATCAGATAACGTAGTTGAAAATGCTGCATATATTTACAGAAAAGTGGTTGGTGTAAAACTGACCAGAGGAAGAACAATGGCCTCATTGATTTCAGCCTCACTTTACGCAGCATGTAGAGAGAACAATATTCCAAGAACATTAGACGATATTGCAAATGCTGGTAATGTAGAAAGAAGAATACTTTCTCGAGATCTGAGAACCATAATCAAAAAGCTTGGAATGAATCTTAACCAATATGATACCACCTCATTCATCTCAAAAATTTCAAACAACATGAATCTAAAAGAGAAAACAAAACGAGATGCGTTTGAAATCCTTAGAAGATGTGAAAAAGAGGGAATCACTGCTGGAAAACACCCTGTAGCACAGGCTGCAGCATCATTATACATTTCATGTATAATGAATGGAGAAAAAATTAGTCAAAAGAAATTTTCAGTAGAATCTGGAGTAAGTGATGTCACAATCAGAAACAGAACTGTATTGATTAGGAAAACATTAAAGCTTGTTGAGTAGATAACCCAAAAAATCCTACAATTTTATTGTAGGAGAAAATATTTTTTCAAAGATTGTTTCTTTTAGTTGATTTACTAAATCCATAATTATTCGAACTTGCTCTAATGTAATTTCTCTGAGTTTTTGAACTGAATCATTAAGTTCTGAAATTTCTTCTTGTAATCTTAATTTGTCATTTTTAAGAGAAGATATTTGATTATGTAGATCAGTATTTTGTTGTTTTAATTTGTTATTTTCTTCAGTTAATCGTTTTACTTTTTCTGAATCAATTTCTCCTGGAAAAGGATCTGGTGCAGGCGGAGGTTCTGGTATTCTTATTGGTTCTGGAGGTGGACTAGGTTCTGGTATTTGTGGTGGTTCTGGTTCTTGTTCTGTTTCAAATGCTAATGTAATTTGAAAAAAACTGACAGATGCAAGTAAGGTAATGATACCAAAAAGTAGGATAGATTTCATTTTAAAACCTCACAAAAATATTAGAGCAGTTTTGTATATGAATATAATTACTAATTTCTAAGAATGAAAAAGGATTATTTGTAGAAATCAGGTTCTTGATCTCTTTTTTGTTTTGGAAGATCTTCCATAACTGCTTGAACAACTTCATTGTGATTGTATGTTAGATGTCTGAGAAACTTTGCTGATTCATCAGCTCTAGTTTTGTCATCAGCAAATAACATCTCAGGACTGCTCAATTCAGTCATCATTGTATTGCATTCTTTGCATGGTTCAAAGTCAAGATAGAGTTTCATGATTTTTCCACATTTTCTTAGTATTTAGACTATTTTATGGATTAGGTATTGGTGCCTCTTTCTTTCGAGGCTTTACCTTATCCACAGCGTCAATAAGATCTTGTTGAGTAATCTTGATCTCCTTGACATTCTTTGATTTACCAGCAACATATCTTTTCAAAGCTGCAATAGCTGCTCTGTTTGTAACTGCTTCAATCTCAGCACCGCTAAAGTCATGAGTCAATTTCACAATTTCTGGGATTTTTACATCAGTTGCAAGAGGCTTTTTCTTTGTATGAATCTCAAAGATATGTTGTCTTCCTTTTTCATCAGGATTTGGAACTTTTATGATTCTATCAAATCTGCCTGGTCTGAGAAGTGCTTCATCTACAATGTCTAATCGGTTTGTTGCGCCAATAATCAACACGTTGTGTAGTTCTTCTAATCCATCAATTTCTGTTAGGATCTGAGATACTACATTTTCTGTAACATGTGAATCAGAGCCACCACTTCCTCTTCTTGGAACAAGTGCATCAACTTCATCTAGGAATATGATACATGGAGCTGCTTGTCGTGCCTTTCTGAATATTTCTCTGACTCCTTTTTCAGACTCTCCAACCCATTTTGAAAGTAGTTCAGGACCCTTGATGCTAATAAAATTAGACTCTGTCATTTTTGCAAGAGCTTTTGCTATCAATGTTTTGCCGGTTCCTGGAGGACCATGAAGTAGAATTCCTTTTGGTGCTTCCACATCAACATAATCATAGGCATCCTTGTATTTGATTGGCCATTCAACTGCTTCTTTGAGTTCTTCTTTTAATTCATCTAAACCACCAACATCATCCCAGCTTACATTAGGAATTTGGACTTGTACTTCTCTAAGTGCACTTGGTCTGACTTCTTTTAATGCATCTCTAAAGTCATCGCTGGTGATTTGGATCTTTTGAAGAATTTCTGTTGAAATCTTTTCTTCATCAAGATCAATTTCAGGAAGAATTCTACGAAGAGATCTCATTGCAGCTTCTTTAGATAATACTTCTAAATCAGCTCCTACAAATCCATGTGTAGTTTTTGAGATTTGTTTCAGATCTACTTTTTCATCAATGGGCATACCACGTGTATGAATTGAAAGAATATCGAATCTACCTTCATCATCAGGAATTCCAATTTCAATTTCCCTATCAAATCTACCTGGTCTTCTTAGTGCAGGATCGATTGAATCTGGTCTGTTAGTAGCTGCAATAACTACAACTTTACCTCTAGATTTCATTCCGTCCATTAGAGTAAGTAATTGTGAAACAATTCTTTTCTCTAGCTCACCAGAAACTTCGTCTCGTTTTGGAGCAATAGAATCAATCTCATCGATGAAAATTATGCTAGGAGCATTTTCTTCAGCCTGAGTAAAGATTTCTCTGATTCTTTCTTCACTTTCTCCATAATGCTTTCCCATTATTTCAGGACCGCTTAAGGAGATAAAGTGAGCATTTGTTTCTCCAGCTACTGCCTTTGCCAGTAGTGTTTTACCAGTACCTGGAGGACCATACAAAAGAACACCCTTTGGTGCTTCCACGCCTATTTTATCAAATAATTCTGGATGTCTCATTGGTAGTTCTACCATTTCGCGAATTTTTTGAACTTCATTTTTTAAACCTCCAAGTTCATCATATGTAATTCTTGGAACAGAAGAATCAACAGCTTTGGTCATTGCTCCAAGTTTGAATACAGTATTTTCTGTAACTAAAACTGGCTTTGACGGTTTTGTACTTGTTACAATAAACTGAACTCTTCCGCCCATCTGTGTGTTAAGAGATATTGAATCTCCTGTTGTAAATACATGATTAAGATAGTTGTAAATCATATATTCTTGCAATCCTTCTGCAGAAATCTTTTCAGTTGGAGACAAAACAATTTGTTCAGCATTTACAGCTTCTACTGATTTTAGTGAAATTTTATCACCAATTCCAGCTCCAATGTTTTGCCTTGTCATTCCGTCTATTTTGATAATACCTGAACCATATTCTTCAGGTGCACCTGGCCAAAGTTTTACATGTGTTTTTTTATTATATGTTAATTCTAGTATTTGTCCAGTATTCCATTTTTGATCCTCAATAGTTTTTGGATCAACTATAGCTCTTCCTCGTCCAACATGTTGTTGTGGACTCTCCTCAATTTTTAAAACTATTTCACTCATATTATTACCTCAAAAATAAAGAGGGGTTTATTCAACCTCCACTGTTTTACCTTTTGGTTTTTCCTCTTCAATTAACTTGAAGGTAATTTGCAAAACCCCGTTTTTGTAAGAAGCTTTTGCTGAGTCTTCATCAACTTTGTGTTGTACAGGAACTTTTACATGATATTTCTTGTCACCGTGTTGTGCTGAAAGATCAACTGTCTTGTTTTCAACAACAATTTTGACATCAGACTTTTCAACTCCTGGCATCTCAGCTATGAGTTTTACTACTTTTTCTTTTTCGTCGACAATTGTGTCAACTATTGGTTCTCGTGTATCAGAAGTTGGTAAAAGTCCTGGTTTGACATTTCCATACTCCTTTACAACAGGTTTTCCATCAGGACCAACGGTCATTGTATAACCATAATAATATGGACCAGATTCAGAACCATTTCCCTTGAATTCCTCAAAAATGTCATCTATATCAAAAAAAGAGCTTGACATTCTTTTGAAAATTCTATCAAATTCACTATCAAAGAACATTGTCATATTCACCTATGTTATGTAATATGTATGACATTATATAAAGATTATTGATATTAATTTGATTTCTTACATAATCCTATTATAACTGACATATTATAATAATTTTGATGAGGACTGCAAATATGTCCATACCAGAAATTGTAAGAGAAATCATCACCAGAAATCGTTCGATTTATGATTGTATGAAGATGGATTTGATTAACTATACAGCTCTGGCAGTAAAAATCCAACCAGAGATTGAAAAAATTCTGGGAAATTCTGTGAATCTCAATACTGTAGTTGTTGCAATCAAAAGATATGCTGATTCATTTGAGATTAAAGACGAAGTAAGAGAAGAATCAGTTTTGAAAAATGCAAGATTGGCTTTGACTGATGGTATAATGGATATCAAATTTTCAGTAAAGGATTCAAACGAAATAGATCCTATGATAATTTTAGACAAATTCTCCAAGGTAACGAATAACTATGATTTTTTCAGACTATCTGATTCGTTTAGATTTCTAACAGAGGATATGGATGATATTAGACAGATTTTCAGTAATGTATCAAAAAATAATGAAATGTTTAGTACGGGTCTTGCAAAAATTAGAATTTCAATTCCCAATTCCCAAAATCAATCAGACGTAGTATCTTATGTTGCTGAAGTTTTACATACAAATGGGGTAGAACTAGTTAATGCATTTTTCAGTCAGGATAGCATTACAATCATTCTAAACGAAAGGGATTCATCCAGAGCCTATGATATTTTACATTCAGATATTATGAGAACCTGAGGCTAATAAGGGACATATTGAAAATTGTTCTTATAGCATATATTCACCCAATTTGTGAAGAAAACACAATTGGCAAGAAATAAAAAAAAAATTGTAATTTTAGGGGGAGGATTTGCAGGTGTGGAATGTGCAAGACAATTAGAATCAGAGTTTGGAACTGATTCAGAAATAGAACTAGTTATGGTAAGTGAAGATAATTTTCTATTATTTACACCAATGTTACCACAAGTTGCTTCTGGAATGATTGAAACCAGACATATTGTTTTACCAATCAGAACTATTTGTAAAAAAACAAAATTCTATGAAGGCAGAGTCAAAAATATTGATCCTTATGGAAAATTAGTAACATTATGGGGAACTGGAGATAAAAGAAGTATTTCAATACATTATGATTTTCTAGTGGTTGCACTTGGCAGTGAGACGAATTTTTTTGGGATGGCTGATGTTGAAAAAAATGCTTACACTATGAAGACGCTCAATGATGCTGTAATGTTAAGAAATAGAGTAATTGATATGCTTGAACAGGCAGAAAATGAAACTAATCCAATACTAAGAAAAAGTTTTTTGAATTTTGTTGTTGTTGGTGGAGGATTTGCAGGAATTGAGACTGCAGGAGAATTAATGGATCTTCTTTTAGATGCAAGAAAACATTATCCAACAATTCACAAAGAAGATCTCAAAGTAATTGTATTAGAAGCTCTGGGAATGATTTTGCCTGGATTTAATACGAAATTGGCAGACTTTGCAAAAGACAAGATGGTAGAAAGAGGAATCGATATCAGATTAAAAACTGCGGTAACAAGTTTTGATGGAAATGAAGTCACTATCAAACCATTAGATGAACATCCAAAAGATTCAGTAGATACTTCTAAAATTGATTCAATAGTGACAAAGACTTTGATTTGGACTGCAGGTGTTACACCAGTTAATACAATTAAGAGATCTATGTTCAAAACTGATAAAGGAAAAGTTATTGTAAATGATTATTTGGAAGTTTCAGATTTTCCAGGAGTATTTGCTATTGGTGATTGTGCATTACATTTAGATCCTGAAACACAAAGACCATTACCTCCAACTGCTCAAATTGCAGAAGCTCAAGCAAAAATTGCAGCTAAAAATTTGATTGCAATAATTAAAAATTCTAAAAAAGAAAAATTTGTTTATCATTCAAAAGGACAAATGGCAATTATTGGAAAAAGATCAGGAATTGCTACATTTTTGGGAATGAATATTTCAGGATTTTGGGCTTGGCTAATTTGGCGAAATGTATACCTCTCAAAAATCACAACATTTGATAAAAAAACTCGTGTGTTTCTTGATTGGACAATAGATTTGTTCTTTGATAGAGATATTTCTAGACTAAAATTAATGAAACGTGAAACCGAGAAAGAATACAAACTACTTGATGAAGTAGATGATGTTTGGTAAAAAAATTATTTTCTAATTTTATAGATAATTATTGTAGGTGCTATAAAATACATTCCAATGTTAAGAATAATCAGACTAATTCCATAACCTAGAACTGATTCTTCTGAATTTACATCTACATAATTAAGAATTGATAGGGATGTAAGTAGTGGTGTTAGGGTAATCTTTACTGCTTCCTTGAAAAGAGGGTTTTCACGTTCTAAATCTGCAATCATAGGTGAAAATGAGTAATAGAATTGATTAAATCCGCTCATAAATGCAGTACCTGATTTTGTTGATAAGATGAGATTATCTCTAATCTCTCTTAATTGTTGAACTTGAGGAGCTAATTCTGAACCATATGTTGCAGTTGCAATTAGACAGCCACCACCTTCTTTATTTTGTGATAATATTTCAAATGAATCAATTGTTTCTTCAAATCTTGGAAGTTGTGAATCAAATTCGTTAACTCCATTGCTATATGCAAATGTGTAAACTTTTTCCGTATCAAAAATCATAATTTCTCTGAATTTTACATCAAAACTTTCATTATTTGAAAAGAATGTACCTATTGCATTTATCGCATAAGCTTGATTTCCATTAACAGAAATTTTTTCTTGTGAAATTATGTCTAGGTTACCTGCCTCTACAACTTGCTTAATTGTTTCAGTTTTATTGAAAATAAGATCATCCATAGTTCTTTGATTGGTTTCTTCTACTGTTAATGAAATCACAGGATTTATGGCTCCAATTTTTGGTCCTACTGCTACTACGTCAGGAGAATTTGGTGTTGTTTTATTTGGAGTTTGTAATAACCACCCTTCAGGTACACTAAATCCTATTTCATGCTCAGTGCTTTCATATTTTTGATTACCAGTAGATGGAGTAATGGTTGATTCAGTACGTTCTGGTTCTTGTAATTCAAGAATATTTGAGACTTCTGAACGATTAACTATTGTAACTTTAGTAATTCGTACTTGTTCAGGATCTTGTGGTCTGTCTTGAGTAGTTTCCACTGATGCAATTTTATCTAATGTTTCAAAACTTTCTTCAGTTATAATTCTACCAAATACAGTATATTGTTCATCAAGAAAATTTGAGTCAGCATGCACGATAAAGAATTGTGAGCCACCACTGTTTGGATCAGCAGATCTTGCCATTGAAACAATTCCTCGATTATGTTTTATTGTGTTAAATTCAGCATCCACACTTGTTTTTGGGCCACCAGTTCCCCAAGTACTAGGATCACCTTCTATTGTGTTTGGATCGCCTCCCTGAATCATAAATCCAGGAATAATTCTATGGAAAAGAGTTCCATCATAAAATCCAGATTGAGATAATTTAATAAAATTTTCAACGTGTTTTGGTGCATCATTATAAAAAAATTCTATTGTAATGTTTCCAAGATTGGTCTCTAAAACTACTACAGGATCTACAAAGTTAATTTTGTTAATCTCATTTTCTTGCGCAAATGTATAGTTTCCAAAACTAACTAAAAGTAATGAAATTGTCAAAATTAGGAAGATTTTATTCAATATTTTTTTCCATAAATTCTTACTTAAAAGCTAATTGTATTGATTTTTAACAAAGTCAAATAAATCAAGTACATGGAACCTGAAGAAAAGATTCAGGCACACATAGTTTCAGTGTGGAGAGAATCCAAGAAATTCTTTTCAATTGGTGGGAAAGAAGGTATGTTGGTATTAACTGACAAACATTTGATGTTTATTCATAAGACAGAAGCTAAAATGAATTGGTGGAAAGCTATTACTCAAAGACAAGTAATCAATTTTATTAAATCAAAAAATACAATGATCCGCCATGATGGGTATAATGAAGAAGATTTGATGAATGATTGCGAAGATGACAGGAATATTGAGTTAGGGTTTGATGATATTTCCAGTATTAGTTTTACAGAAAAAGATTGGGGAAATTCATTACAACTAGAATATCAAAAGAATGGAAAAGATGAGAAATTTCAGTATTCAATAGCCCAAGACTGGGTGAAATATCCTGTAAAAGAGCCTACAAAATACATGAAAGTGGATTGGAAGCCTTTTGTGCAATATATTAAAGACAGACAGAAATTTACAAAATAAAATTGAAGGTTTATGCTGTAGGTGTCGGGCCTGGTTCTCCAAAATATGTGACAGAAATAGTGAAAGAGATTATTCAAAATTGTGATGTAGTTATCGGTTACAAATACACTCTAAAAACTATTGAAGAGTTGATTGTAGGAAAAGAAATCTATGAAATTACTATGAATGATCAAGAAGATTCCTATCAAAAGATTCTGCCAGAGCTTGGTGACAGAACATTAGTGATTCCATTTACAGGCGATGTAAATTTTTCAGAATCAGAAGTAGTTGACAGATTAATAGAAATTTTTGGCGAAGTAGAAATTATTCCAGGCATTAGTTCAATTCAAGTTGCTGCATCAAGAGCAAAGGTTCCTCTTGATAAATCAAAAGTAATTACAATGCATGTAACTACTCCAATTGAAGATAAAAAATTAGAATTACAAAAGGCATTGATTGATGGTTTTAGTGTTGTTTTGGTTCCAAGACCTTGGCCAAAACAACCAGATAAGCATTTTATGCCTTCTGAAATAGCCATTTATCTTCGAGAATATGGTTTTGATACTGAAAAGATGAAGGTTCATGTTTTTGAGGCAATAACCACTGAGAATGAAATATGTTTTGAAGGTACGGTAAAAGATTTGGAAGAGAAAGAATTTTCTGATTTGTCGGTAATGGTGTTCAACCAAGTAAGTCTTGATTCATATATGAATTATAGATGGCAGTGGGAGAGTTAATTTCCTTGTTTATTTTTTGATGTACCAAACGAAACATTATCCACGTTAGGGAAACTTGCTACTTCAATTTTCATATAATTATAGTCTGGATCATATAATTTGTAAATTCCTATACCATCAAATGTAATATTAGCAGATTCGCCAGGTGCAATATATCCAGTTAAAATTCTTCCATCAGGTGTAAATGGATTGTATCGATCACCATACTTTTCTTTTCCACTAATTATGCTATGTTGTACTACATCATCATTTACTAAAGTAATAGTAGTACCTGGCTGTACTGAAAGTCTATCAATAGAAAAGAATCTAAGATAACTTGAGCTGTCAAATCCAGGAACAGTGTTATCAGTTTTTTGTGCAGATGAACCTCTAAGAATGTGAATAATTAGATTTGATTTTTCAGTGTCTGTTGAAGTTGGTGTGATTTTAGAAAAAGTTGACAGTTTTGTTGTGTAAATAATCTTATATGTTTCATCAGATGTCGTAATTCTTCCAGTAAAACCATAAATTGATGCATCTTTACTTTCTTCAACTAGTCTTCCAAAAAAGCTAATTGATGTATCAAAACCAGTTGAACTTTCAACTAGACCATTTATTCGAATATATTTTCCTTCACGTAAAAATTTTCCTTGTAAATTGGAAATTACAAATTCTTCATCATTTAATGTGATAAAACCATCATGTACAAGAAAATTAATCGTACTTCCACTCTGTTTTTGAGAAGATAGACCAAGATCAATTTCCGATATTTTGATAATTTCCTCAGTTACAGCAAATCCAGATCCTTCTAAAAGAAATGCTTGATTTTCAGAAATTTCCGCAAATGAGGTATTTGCAAAATATCCAGATGAAATCAAAAGTAAAACTAATAGTGAAATGGTTGCTTTCATGATTAAATTCTCATCTAATTTGGTTTATAATTTGCTACTAAATTATTTTAGACTGATTAGGCAAAACGAGAGGAATTAAAGATCAGAATTCAGGCATTGTTCATTAGACCTTCTTTTTGAGCTATTTCTATCATGTAAAATTCAATATATCCACCAGCTAAAAGAAGACCCGTAACAATTCCAATTTCAATTAATGTTGGTTTGATAAATGGCATCAAATCAAATTTTTTGAGAATTGCTCTGATCAAAATAAAACTCCTAGAAATTCCAAGAGAATATGCTACTAGTTCGATTAAACCAAACGGAGAAAAGAAAAGAATTGACAGTGGTGGAATCTCACCAATTTCTGGTGCAGTAAAGGCTATTGATGCAAATGCAAATCCTGTAGACCATGAAGCAAATAATCCCCATACAATCCCAAATCCAGGAATAAACATTGGAAGAGCTATGGTCAAATTATGTGTAAATATTCCAAATGCATCAATATCCAAAACAAGTGCTTCAAATTCTGCCATAAATGCATCTGCTTCCTCTTCAGTAACAGTAGATAATGAGCCGATTTGAAATAAAGCTGCAAAAAGCCCTAAAAATACAAAGAATGAGATAATTCTAAGTTTATTCACACAGCATAATATTATGAACAATATTTGAGGGTTGGTGCAGGCGCAGATTTAATTAAACCAGATTGTACTTTTTGATATGAAAAAGGAACTTACTTTTGCATTAAATTATGCGTTAAACAAGGGATTCCAGATTCATCCGGACGCTTTTAAAATTTTAGAAGATATAGATGTAAAAAAATTGGAGAAGATAATAAAAGAAATAGTCAGAGAGAAAACTAGACAAAAATTATTCCAGATTAATCAAGATGATTTAGAAACATATCTTGGAATTAAAGACGATCTTTCATTACAAAATGAAATTAAAATATTATCAGATCCTACAAGTAAGATAACTTCAGGTGAAGGGGTAAAAGGATACAATGCATTATTTTCTAGTCGTTTTAACAAACTTAAACGAATTATTTCAGACAGACCAGAGTCAAAAATGCTCAAATCTGCAGCATCTCTAAAAAATACAAAAATTGAAGATGATTTGTATGTTTGTGGATTAGTTTCAGTTAGAAGTTCTGAGAGAAACATCACAAAAATCGTTCTTGAAGACCCATCAGGCTCATTTGAAGGCATTATTTTTGATGAGGAATTACAAAAAACTGCTGGTACTTTGTTATTGGATCAATTTGTAATGGCAAGAGTAGGTTCGGCTAAAAACTCTGGATATATCATCAAGGATTTAATTTTGCCAGATATTCCAGAACAGGCTAAAAACAAGTCAGAAAGTGAAGCATATGCCGTATTTCTTTCTGATTTGCATATAGGAAGCAGATATTTCATGGAAGAAGAGTTTTCAGATTTTGTATCATGGATCTCTAGTCCTGATCCAATTGCAAAGAAAATTAGGTTTGTCTTGATTGGAGGTGATGTTGTAGATGGAGTAGGAATCTATCCAAATCAGAATAAAGAACTGGTATGTCAGACAATCCAAGAACAGTTAAAAAAAGCAGAGGATTTGATTGACAAAATCCCAAAAAATGTAAAGATCATCATAATGCCTGGAAATCATGATCCTGGAAGAAGAGCACTACCACAGCCAGCCATACCTCAAAAATATAATTCTGGTTTGTGGGAAAGGGAAAATGTGTTTATGGTGGGTAATCCTGCCGTAGTCTCATTAAATGGAGTTAAGGTTTCAATGTTTCACGGACAAAGTATAGATGATATTGTAAAGACCACCCCAGGTCTAAGTTATGATAGACCTACAGATGTGATGAGACATCTTCTTAGAGCAAGACATTTGAGTCCAATTTATGGTAACCAGACACCGATAGCACCTGAGATGGAAGATCTTATGGTAATTCAAGATATTCCAGATATTTTTCACGTCGGTCATGTCCATAGAGCACAACTAGACATGTACAAGGGAATTTTATTGATAAACTCAGGTTCATGGCAAAAGCAAACACCATTTCAAGCCAGTGTTGGGATGACACCAAATCCAGGAATTGCTATTTTAGTAAATCTCAAAACTTTCCAAGTTTTCCATCAAAACTATAGTTCTAATTTAGATAATATCTTGCAAAGTTAGATCGTCTTTGAATGTTTTTTTTATCATTTCAGACGATATTGTAAGTTTGTATTTTTTTGTCCTGCCATGAATTCCTTGATGAATTAGTCTTCCTGAAATTATTCCAGATAATTCAATTTCACTGAGCATTTGTGTTATTCTTCTTTGAGTTAGCTCGTCTTTTCCAACTGCCTTACAGAGATTTTTGTAAGATGAATAAATCTCGCCTGTAGAAGAACCATTTGCCTTCATTATTGCAATAAGGACTAGTTTTTCATGTAGTGGAAATGATTTGAGAGATTTTTCCTCTTTATTTTCTTCCATTTTTTGAGAGGCTTCTCTCACATGTTCAACAGTGACTTTCTCTGATTGTTGACGTTCAGCAAGTTCTCCTGATACTCGAAGTAAATCTATTGCTCGTCTGGCATCACCGTGTTCTCCTCCAGCAAGTGCGGCAATGAGATTTAGTGCGGGTTCATCTACTGAATTTGCAACAAATGATTCATTGATTCTTTCTTCAAGAATTTTTTTTATTTGTTCAACATCATAGTTTGTAAATACAATCTCCTCTTCTCCTAGGCTGCTGATTACCCTAGGATCCAATCTTTCTTTAAATGTCAAATCATTTGAAATTCCAACCAAAGTTAGAGAACCTTGTGTTAGACGTTCATTTGCTCTAGTGAGTTGATAGAGTATATCCTTGCCTGTTTTTGCTACTAATTGGGCTAAATAATCAATTTCGTCAATCACAAAAATTGCGTTAAGTTTTTCTTCATCTATTTTTGTTAGTAATCTTTTGAATACCACGCTGATTGCCAGTCCATTTGAGGGTAATTCCTTCTCATTTAGGCCTAATTGCCTGCCTAGACTCACTAATAATCCATAAAGGGTTGTTTCTTCTTTAGAATTAGAATATATTAATTTAATTGGAAAGTTTGATTTCTCTACCCTTTCTTGAATTTTTGAAAGAACTTTTTTCACAACCAAGGTTTTGCCTGTACCTGGTTTTCCATATACTAGAAGATTTGATGGTCTGGATTTTTTCAAAATAGGTAACAATGATTGAGTAACTTGTTCTTGTTCAGATTTTCTATGTAAAATAATTTCTGGAATATATGTATAATGAAGAATATCTCGATTTTTTATTATTGATTTTCCTGATTCTGCAGCATCTAACATATCATCTATAGGATCAGACATACTCACACACCTTTGTTTCCTCTCAACACTAACACAATCATATCTGAATTAAGAGAGTATAGAATAGAATAGTAATTGTAGTTTAGTTTGTAATTAATTATTTTTAGTTAGTTTTAGATTTTCTAATAAAAAAATTAAAGAAAAAGATAGAGTGGAAATATTGGTGTGTGGGTTGTCCTTGATTGAAATTAAGTTAACATTTGTGTTAAGTTGGTGTTAAAAAAAACCAAAAAAACCCAATTTAACCCCTTTATTTCCATTCCAGGCGTTAAGGTGAATGTTAACACTGTGAATATCATCAAAATAACCCCTTTATTTCCATTCCAGGCATGAAAATCTATTAAATTAAAGGGTTTATTGAGAGTTAACTGTTAACAACAAAAAATAGGTTAGGCACGGGTTAGGCAGTCAATGTTAACAAACCATTTAGTTAACAAACATTCTTGGATCATTTGAACTGTTAACATTCGATCCATTAGATCTCAAAGATGGCTAAAAAAAGGATTAGAATAGACATGGAAGATTCTGATGGAGCTCGTTATGATATTAAATTAGAAGGTAATGTTACCAGAGACAAAGTCCTCAAAATCTTTGAAATGATGGACTTGATGAATATTGAAGAAGAACAAGAGGTTACAAATATGGATTCTGTAGGTTCTAAAATTTGGAATATAGTGGATAAATTCTTCCCAATGGGCAAATTTACCTCTACAAACATTCTTGAAAAATATGAAGATGAATATAATGAACCTGTAAAACTCAGTGTAATTTCCACATATTTGTCAAGATTTTCCACAAAAGGTAGGGTAAATAGGACCAGAACAGGCCGAGAATGGACATATCAAACCATTAAACTAGCGCAAAAACAACAATAACTAATCAAGAAATAGTAACTTTTCTAATCAATAATCGATCTTTTCCCAAAATTACTTTGACATATTCCCCTTTTTGAATATCCATATACTTTCTAAACTGTTTTGGAATAGAAATTGTTCCCGCAGAAGTGATTTTTACCAACACTTCATTGTCTTGGACTGACATAATACCACTATAAATTAATAATATATATAATTTATTAAATTATCTAATTATATTTTCATTATAAAATATGGCTAAATTACTCAAAATATTGTAAATTTACTATAAAAAATTCTTAAATTATTCTAATCTGAAATTGGATTGACTTCTAATTCTCCAACTTTTGCCATTCCTTTTTCAGTAATTGAATAAGTATATGGTTTTGATTCTGTGTTTCTTTGTACATATCCATCTTCAAACAACTTTTTCATCAGGCGTGAAGTATGTTCCCTACTTTTCTTTAATGTGATTTGTATGTCACGTGATGTCATAGCCTTGTTTGTGATTAGATGCAACACATAATCAATTGGGTTTGCAGGCGTAATAGTTGGTATTTTTGGTGTTGAAATCACTTTTTCAGGTACAACTTCTGGTTTGCTAACAACCTCAACAGGTCTTTCAGGAGCCTCATTCTTTGCCAATTTTTCTAAGAATTTTTTTAATTCCAAATTAGGATCCTCTGCTTTTTGTTCTATACCTTGAATTTCTAATGCATCTAGGCGTATTTTCATATCTATCAACTGCCTTTCGTAATATTCTAATCGTTCAGTTTGGGTTGCATCAAATACTTCCTTCTTAATTTTCACGAATGGACTTATCTTGAAATATGCATACAAACCTAAAATCCCCACAATAAATGCTAAAATCACAGACAAAATCACTTCAGGTTCAGGAATTTCCACTAACATCACAACATCTATGCCTGCATTGTGATTTATTGTGATAGAACAACATTATTTCACACTTTAGATTAACAAACCACACATAATCACAAACAAAATCATTTTGTTACTTTACTAGATAATCACATACATCATATATTACATGCCTGACGAATGAGCCTATCTATCACACTTATCACTTCATCTTCTCTTTCAGGAAAAATATCACTCTCATTTATCACACTAATTTGCTCAGAAAGTTTTGAAATCACATCTATATCATCAGGTAAAAGTATGCCTAAACCACGAAAAAGTATGATTGAATAGAATAATCCGATTAATTTGTCTCTAGATTGACCAACCTGTCTATAATACGCACCTTTACTAATAGGAAAACTTGATTCTAGAAGATCTTTCTGATTTAAAATAATTTCAACTTGTCGCTCTGTAAACAGTGATTTTTTGATAATTTTACGTATAATATTGTTAAAATTAGATCCTTCAGACTTGTTCATAGCTATACAAATCTGTATACAGTATTCCAATTAAACTTTAAAGAGACATCTACAGACATTCTTTATGACTGAAAACAAAGTAGAATCATTCCTAAAATCAGAATTAAAAAAGAAAAATGCATTATTGTTTGTATTAATCGACTCTGAAGTGTCAAATCTAGAGGCATCAAGCAAGCTTGCTAAAGATGTGGAGAAGATTGGGGCTTCAGCAATTTTAGTAGGAGGCTCATCAGCAACTGATCAAATTGAAATGGCTCAGGTAGTAAAAGGAATCAAAAAAGGTCTAAAAATTCCAACTATTCTATTTCCAGGTAATGTTACAGGTGTTGTACCAGATGCTGATGCAATCTTATTTAGTTCACTAATGAACTCTGAAAATCCATATTTTATAACACAAGCACAGGCTTTAGGAGCTCCAAGTGTCCTTAAATTTGGATTAGAACCACTTCCAACTGCATATTTAGTGATTGGAGATGGAACTTCTGCCTGGTTTGTTGGTTCAGCAAGAGGAATTCCATTTGAAAAACCAAAAATTGCTGCAGCCTATGCTCTTGCAGCTCAATTCCTTGGCATGAGATTTGTATATCTTGAAGCAGGTTCTGGTGCAAAGACTAACGTTACTCCTGAAATGGTAAAGACAGTCAGACATGTATTTAATGGATTTTTGATTGTAGGTGGAGGAATTAAAGATGAAAAAACTGCTGAAAGTCTAGTTAAAGCGGGAGCAGATGCTCTAGTAATAGGAACCTTCCTAGAAAAGGGAGGAAGTATCAAAAAACTCGAAAAAATAGCAAAAGCAATTCAAAGAAGTAAGTAAAAAGACTGTATTATGTCCAAAAATGATTCAACATCTCGAATTAGTAATACCGAGATGCCTGATTACTATCTTAATTACTATTCTAGCCTCTCAGATGAGGTATATTCAATTTTTGAGCATGCGGCATCAGCTAAATCTAGTCTTACAGATTCCTCAGGTAATATTGAGCCTAAAATAGCATTTGATTTGGCTGATAGAGTTGCAAAAATGCACGAAATCGATATCGCCGAACCATTAAGAGAAATTCTAAAAATCAATGGAAAAGAACTCTCGGCATTAATTTTAGCAAAAGAGATTGCTTTAGGCAAATATTGTCTTCCAGACGCTACTTTAGAAGACAAATTAGATCTTGCAGTCCGTGTAGGATTAGCGATAATTACTGAAGGAGTAACTATTGCACCATTACAAGGAATTAGTGAAGTAAAAATAAAAAAAAATAAAGATGGAACAGAATATCTTTCTGTTTCTATTGCAGGACCAATGCGTTCAGCGGGTGGAACTGAATCTGCAGTTACTCTACTAATTGCAGATCATGTTAGAAAGATTGCTGGCCTTTCAAAATTTCAAGCAAATTCTTTTGATGATGAAACTGGCAGATTTGTTGAGGAATTAAGAATCTATGAAAGAGAAGCTAGTAGCTTTCAATTCCATATTTTAGATGAAGATATTGAACATGTAATTTCTAATCTTCCAGTTGAACTAGCTGGTGTTGACACTGATCCATATGAGGTTGTAAATCATAAATCTATGGCTAGAATCCAAACAGACCGAGTAAGGGGAGGTGCCTTACGTGTTTTAAATGATGGATTGATTGGAAGATCAAAAAAACTCCTCAAAAGAATCGAATTGTATAATCTGGATGGCTGGGAATGGCTTAATGATCTTAAAGGAGCAGTTCAGACTGGGGAAAATCAGGAAGATGCAGCTGCAAAAAGAATGCGTGAAGTGATTACAGGCAGATCTGTATTATCAATGCCTAACAAATTAGGTGGATTTAGACTGAGATATGGAAGAGCATGTAATACGGGTTTTGCAGCAGTAGGAATACACCCAGTAATTGCAGAAATTCTTGATCATACTGTAGCAGTAGGTACTCAAATCAAAATTGACATTCCTGGTAAAGGAGCAACTATAGCATTTGTTGATTCAATTGATACCCCAACTGTTCGTCTCAATAACGGAAATGTTGTAAAGATTCTAGATGTAAAACATGGATTAGAAATCAAAAATGACATTGAAAAAATTCTACATTTAGGTGATATTTTAATTTCATTTGGTGATTTTTTAGAAAATAACGCACAATTAATACCCTCAGCATATGTAGAAGAATTTTGGATAGAGGAACTAAAACAAAAAATTGAAAAATATGAACCAAATGATCAGTACCTAAATCAATTTCTAAATAGAATTCCAACAATTGATGAAGCACTAAAAATTTCACTTGATTTTAAAATTCCACTTCATCCACATTATCTATATTTCTGGGATAAAATATCGTCTAAAGAACTCCTCAAACTTTTAGAACCTAAAAATGTCAATGAAACATCAATCGAATATTCAAATGATGTAAAAAAAATTCTTGAAGATTTAGGTACTCCTCATAAAATTGAAAACGATTCAATTATTCTTGAACACCAAGAAGCAAAAATTTTCTTTAATGTTTTATTTAAAAAGAAACCATCTATTGATGATTTATCAGTACCAAAAATTCTAACTAAATCATCTGGCATTAAAATTAATAATAAATTCTCAACAAGCATTGGAGTTAGAATAGGAAGACCAGAAAAAGCAGCAGCTAGACAAATGAAACCTGCAACACATGTATTGTTTCCAGTTGGTGAGAAAGGTGGACCTACTAGAGATCTTCTTAAAGCTTCTAGAACTGAACATTTTTTTGCTAATATTTACAATCGACATTGTAAAAAATGCAATCAACCATCTATTGGAATTAAATGCTCTATTTGTGGCACAAAAACTTCTATCACATACAGATGCACAAATTGCAGAGATACTCTTAAAGAACCATTTTGCGAAAAATGCAAGCGTAAATCCCCTGCTCATTCACATAAAGAATTTCCATTAAAAACTAGGTTACTTTTAGCTCAGGAAAAAATGGGACTTCGTGCTAAAGAACCATTCAAAGGAGTAAAAGAACTCATCAATCAAGATAAAATTGCAGAACCTCTTGAAAAAGGACTTGTACGACAAAACTTTGGATTAACCACTTTCAAGGATGGAACCGTAAGATTTGATGCAACAAATTCTCCATTAACACAATTTAGACCATCATGGATTGGTACATCAATTGAAAAACTAAAAGAACTTGGGTATACTCATGACATTGACGGAAATCCAATTGAGTCTGAAGAACAAACTATAGAACTTCGTATGCAAGATGTGATTATACCATATGAAAGTGGAAATTATCTAGTCTCAACTTGTAAATACATTGATGTCTTATTAGAAAAATTCTATGGCAAATCTGCATTTTATAATGTAAAGAATTCAAAAGAGCTTATTGGACATTTGATAATTGGTTTAGCTCCTCACACGTCTGTAGGAATAGTAGGCAGAATCATAGGATATACTGAAACTCATGTTTGTTTTGGAACTCCTAATTGGCATTCTGCAAAAAGAAGAGATGCTGATGGTGATGCTGATTCAATAATGCTATTAATGGATAGCCTACTTAATTTCTCAAGACAATTTCTATCTGATAGAATAGGTGGATTGATGGATGCACCATTACTTGTTCAACCACATGTTTTACCACATGAATCTCAACCACAAGCACATAATCTTGAAGTCACAAAAATACTTCCTTTGGAATTCTTTGAATCTACATTTAAACAAGTAAAAGCTTCTGATGTGACCTCAATTGAAATTATTAAATCTCGGCTTGAAACTAAAAGACAATTTTATGATTATCATTTTACGCACAAAACTTCATCATTAACAACTTCAAAATCAAGAAGTGCATATTCCACACTTGGTTCAATGCTTGATAAATTTGACATGCAAGTTAAAAATGCTGAATTAATCAACGCTGTAAATACATCAGAGATTGTTTCGAATGTAATTTCAACACATCTTGTTCCAGATCTAATGGGAAACTTAAGAGCATATGCTAGACAGAGCTTTAGATGTACTGCATGTGGAAAATCATTTCGTAGAATGCCTCTTATCCAAACTTGCGTTTGTGGTCACAAATTAATTGCCACAATTACTAGGGGCTCAGTAGAGAAATATCTAAAACTTGCAAAAAGATTAGTTGAAAAATATGATGTGGGTGAATATCAACAAGGAAGAATTCTTGCTTTATCAGATGAAATAGAATTAGTGTTTGGTAAAAGTAGAGGAGATCAATCCTTATTGACAGATTATTCGTAAATCTATCTTAATTTGACGTACTCGTAAGCACCTAATTTATTATCAAAACAGAACTTAACTTTCTGATAATCTTTTCTGAATGTTTTAACTTTAGAAAGAATTTTCTTTGGATCCTTTTTATCAATTACAACTTGTTTGATATATGATGCAATTTCTTGCATCTCGTTCTTTTTCATTCCTAGTCTTGTAATTTCAGAAACTCCCAATCTAATTCCACCTGGATGGAAATAGTTTCTTCCAGCTTTAATATCTCCTGGAATTAACTGTCTATTTACTATGATGTTTGCTTTTTCTAAATCAGCTTCTACTTTCCCTCCATCTGAATAATCTAAAACATTAACTGCAATTTGGTGCGATTGTGTAAATCCTCTGCTCTCTCCTAATACTTTAAATCCCATATCGCTTAATGCTTCGGCAAATGCTTTTGCATTTTTGATCACTGCAGTAGCATAATCTTTACCAAACTCTAAAGCTTCGGCAAATGCAACTGCTTTTCCTGCCATATGATGAATGTGGTGACTACTTGTGAGTCCAGGGAAAGTTGCTTTTTTGATTACTTCTTCATGTTCTTTCGAACCTAAAACAAGTCCACCTTGAGGGCCAAACAAAGTCTTGTGAGTACTCATAGTCATGGTATCTGCACCTTCTCGAAGAGGATCTTGGAATTTTCCACCTGCAATTAATCCCGCAACATGTGCCGCATCATAATTAATATGCATATCATAGCTTTTGAGAAAATCTGATAATTCTTTCACAGGATGAGGAAACAAAAATAATGAACCACCAAACATTGCCATTTTTGGTAAACGGTTTTCATTTTTGAGATCTTTTACTTTTTGTTTTGTCTTATCTACATCAATTGTCATTTCTTCTGCATCAAATGGATAGAATTCAATTTCTAATCCATGAACTAAACCTGCAGTTCCAAAATGTTCCTTTTTCCCATGTGAAATATGTCCACCAGCTGGAATTGAAGGTGCTAACATGATATCTCCAGGATTAGTAAATGCAGAATATATTGCCAAATTTGCAACAACTCCTGAAATTGGTCTGACATCAGCAAATTTTGCTTTGTATAATTTCTTAGCTAATTTCATACATTCAAACTCTACATCATCAATGTAGACACAACCCGCATAGACTCTTTCTCCAGGCCATCCTTCAGCATATCTATTTCCAAAATCAGAAATTATTGCTTCTCTGACTGCAGGACTAGGAATATTTTCACTTGCAATTAATGGAATTGAATTCTCAAACCATTTATGATGATCCTTTAATTTTGTAAATATTTTATCATAAGCTTCTCTATTTTGTGATTTAGCCATATTTTGCATCTTGATTTTCCCAATTTAAAAACACCGATATGATCTCAAAAATATCCTTCCTGATCTGGAAGGTATAAAAGGGGAATCTGGAGTTTTGGCATCTATGGGAATGCAAGCAACCTCAAAGGGAACTATGCCCGTTGTTTTGCTAAAAGAGGGTGGTTCTGAAACTAAAGGACGAGAAGCCCAAAAAAATAACATAGCAGCAGCTAAAATTATCTCTGAAATTGTTCATACCAGCCTTGGACCTCGAGGTATGGATAAAATGCTAGTCGATTCATTAGGTGACGTTACAATTACCAATGATGGTGCAACCATCCTAAAAGAAATTGATGTACAACATCCAGCAGCAAAAATGCTAGTTGAAATCTCAAAAACTACAGATAACGAAGTTGGTGACGGTACAACATCTGCTGTAATTCTAGCTGGTGCTTTATTATCACAAGCAGAATCATTAATTGATTCAGATGTACATCCAACAATTATTGTTGATGGATATAGAAAGGCTGCAAGAAAAGCAAAAGAATTCTTGGAAGAAATTGCTGATACAATTTCTGCAAATGATAAAAATATTTTAAATAAAATTGCAAAAACTTCAATGCAAACAAAACTTGTTAGAAAGGATTCTGATCTTCTTGCAGATATTATTGTAAAATCAGTGCTTGCTGTTTCAGAAAAAACTGGCGAATCTTTCGATGTTGATATTGATGATATCAAGGTTGAAAAGAAAGCTGGTGGTTCAATTAAAGATTCTACGATTATACAAGGCATTGTTCTTGACAAAGAAATTGTTCATGGTGGAATGCCTAGAAAAATTACAGATGCTAAAATTGCATTAATCAATACCGCATTAGAAATTAGTAAAACTGAAACTGATGCAAAAATCAATATTTCAAATCCTCAACAATTAAAATCATTTTTAGATGAAGAAAATAGAATGCTAAAAACAATGGTTGACAAAGTTATCGGTTCTGGTGCTAATGTAGTCTTATGTCAAAAAGGATTGGATGATATGGCTCAACATTATCTTGCAAAAGCAGGAATTATTGCTGTTAGAAGAATTAAAGAAAGTGATCTTACAAAATTAGCAAAAGCAACAGGTGCTCGAATAGTTACAAATCTTGATGATCTTTTTGAAAAAGATCTTGGTTCTGCTGAGGTTGTTGAAGAGAAAAAAATTGAAGAAGACAAATGGGTATTTGTTGAAGGATGTAAACATCCAAAATCTGTAACATTACTTCTTCGTGCAGGTTCACAAAGAGTTGTTGATGAAGTTGAACGCTCTGTTCATGATGCTTTAATGGTTGTAAAAGACGTAATGTTAAAACCACAAATAGTTGCAGGTGGAGGAGCTCCTGAAACATTTGCTGCAACCAAAATTAGAGGTTGGGCAAAGTCTTTGGAAGGTAGAGAACAACTTGCAGCAGAAAAATTTGCAGATGCTCTAGAAGAAATTCCAATGGCACTTGCTGACAATGCTGGAATGGATCCAATTGATACACTTACACTTCTTCGTTCAAAGCAACAGAAAGGAGAGAAATGGACTGGAATTGATGTAATGAAGGCAAAGATTGGTAATATGAAATCAAGTGATATTATTGAACCACTTGCAGTCAAACTTCAAATTGTTTCAGCAGCTGCCGAGGCTGCATGTATGATTCTTAGAATAGATGATATTATTGCTACTCAAAAATCTGCAGGTGGACCACCTAGTGGTGAAGGCGGAATGGGTGGAATGCCTGGAATGGGTGGAATGCCTGGAATGGGTGGAATGCCTGACATGGGTGGAATGATGTAAATTATTTTGAAATTTTTTAAAACTTTAATTGTTAATCAAATTACAAACAACATTGAATCAAATTACCTCTAAAGCACTCACTGGTTTCAAATACATTTACCTGATTGTATTTTTTGCATTACTAGCAGGATTCTTTCATCCTCTTATCACAAATACAAGTTTTGATGGAGTTGTTATTGGAGTGTTGGTATTATTTGCAGGACTTGCAGGAGGCGTTTTACTATACAGAGCTGCAACATCTGAAAGTAAAAGAGCAATATTTCTTGGAAGTGGATTTGCCTTAATGTCTATTTCATTATATTATATTTTTCAGTTAACTGGAAGAACCTAGACATCAAAATAAAGATAAAATTCATGTGGATGCGGTCTAATTGCAATCTCACGTTGATCTCTTCTTTCTAGTTCAATAATTTTATCAATAACATCGTTTGTATAGATTGGACTAAGGAACTTTCTATCACTTTCTAATTCATCTAATGCTTCACCAAGACTTTTTGGAAGAACTCCAATTCCTCTCTTAGCTCTATCTGATTTTGTCATTTTGAAAATATCATCACGAACTTGATCACCGGGATCAATCTTTTTCTTTATTCCATCCATTCCTGCTGCTGTTACAGCTGCAAATACAAGATATGGATTTGATGAAGGATCTGGTGCTCTAAATTCAAGTCTTTTAAGATTAGAATAATTTCTGCCCTTGAGATGTTTTGGAACTCTCACTATTGCAGAACGATTTCCAGAACTCCAAGCAATATATGCAGGAGCTTCATATCCAGGTACTAATCTGTGATATGAATTAGTTGTTGGATTACCAATTGCTGATAGTGCTTTTGCATGATTAATTATACCGCCACAGAAATATCTTCCAACTTGACTTAATTCAATTTCATCATCTGGATCATAAAATGCATTTTCAGTTCCTTTCCATAAACTAACATTAACATGCATACCGGAACCAGAATCCATTGCAATTGGTTTTGGCATCATTGTTGCAACTTTTCCATATTTTTGTGCAACATTTCTAATTACATACTTGTAAGATTGTGCAGCATCTGCGGCATTTGTCATATAATCATATTTGATATCTATCTCACATTGTCCTGCTGTTGCAACTTCGTGATGATGATTATCACATAAGATGCCAAAATTTTTGTTTAAAATATTTACACATTCATTTCTATATGGTGTAAGAGTATCTGCTGGAGTACTTGGATAGTATCCTTCTTGTAGTCCCATAGGATATCCATCTCCTGATTGACTCCATGGAGCTTCTTTTGATTCAATTGAATATGATTGGCCTTTATAAGGTGTCAAAACATCCCAATGTACTTTATCAAATACAAAAAATTCAACTTCTGGACCCCATGTACTAAAGTCAAATCCTTGAGACTTGATATACTGTTCAGCTTTCTGAGAAATTCCTCTTGGATCTCTTGACAGTCTTCCTCTGTTTTCACCCCAATAAACATCACATAGAAGTCTGGCAGTTTTATTTTCAGTTAACCAAGGAATAATTGCAAAAGTGTTTGGATCTGGTTTTAAAAGCAAATCAGAATCATCGATACTGGCAAATCCAATAATTGATGAACCATCTAATTTTGGTAATCCATCTCGCATTTGTTCTGGAGTAAATGTATTTGCTGAAATTGTAGTATGGTGAAAATGTCCTGTTAGGCCTGTAAATTGCAGATCAATAAATTGAATTCCTTCATGTTGAATTCTTGAAAAAACTTCGTCTGGTGAATATGTTACTTGGATTGCTTTACCGTGACTGACTTTATATGGCAATTTGTTCTTCAATCAAACACAAATACATCAGTCATTTAAGGATTAGGTAAGAAATGTCAGAAGAAAATCAAATTGATATTACCTCATTACATCATACAGTTTTACGTGAAACTGAAAGTGATTCACTTTTAGAAATTACTCCTAATTTTTATAGAAATCTAGCTGATTTCATAGGAAATTTACAAAAACAAGAATTTGATGGAATTGAAAATAAAATTAAAGATGCTATGATAGAAATGGTTACAGAACTAACATCATTATTGATAGAAATTAGATTAGATAAAATTTCAAGTTCCTCTGATTTAGAAATAAGTAATTTGTTAGATGAAGAAAAATTCATCCTTGATTCTCAAGAGAAACAAAAAGAAAGAACTGAAATGATTCTTTCAGCTACACTAAATGGAAAATCAAAATTTTTAGAGTCATTATCTCAGAGTCACAAAACTAAGAAAATTGTAATTAGATTCCTTCACGAAGTAGATGAAATTGTCGGTGCTGATCTTGAAAAATATGGACCTTTTAAAACTGAAGATATTGCTACAATCCCATATGAAAATGCCCAGGCTTTAATTGTCAAAAATATTGCAACTAAGGTTCATTTAGAAGATTAGATAGAAATTATACCTTTTATCATCATAATACATGTCTCATACAGGTGTTGATGTGATTGATTTTCTTTTTTATACAATTTATCCTGTAATTGGAATTTTTATGATAGAAATTATTAGCAGAGTTGTAAAATCTCCAAAATGGATAAAATTGTGGATACAAGCAATTGTATCAATTGGTTTTGGAGTTTACTATTGGTTTATTTTACCTGCACCACAAAATTTTCCGTTAACTGCTATGGTAATGTTTGCACTTGCTATTGCCCTGATTTATCAAGGAAGACGTGCAAAAATTTCTCCTGATAAAAGTCCTTATTGATTTTAAAATCTTCCAAAAATTCGTTTTAAAATATTTGGTTTGTTACGCCCACCATCCCGAATAACTTTTTTTTCACCAAATCTTTTTGCCCTGATCTGGCTGAGTTTCACACATCTATGTTCCTCAGGAAGTCTGTGTTCAGAACAAAAAGGATCCTTACAATAATTACATTGAAACGGCATATCCGTCAGATCTCCACAATATGCACATTTTTCTGATTGCATATTTTCAATTACTATTTTTCTTTTAATAAAGGTGCTAGTTTTTATTCTAAAATTACTAAATGACTAAACGTTTTTACGATGTTCAAATTTAGATTGATTCAGATATCAAATGATCAAAGACAAAGTTGCAATAATTACTGGAGCTAGTAGCGGAATTGGATTTGCCACTGCATTGGCCTTATCAAAAGCGGGAGCAAAAGTTGCAATAGGTGCTAGACGAGTTGACAGATTAGAAGAACTTGCAAAAAAAATATCTGCAGAAGGTGGACAAGTATTTTATCAAAAATTAGATGTGACACAAAGATCTGAATGTGAAAATTTTGCTAAAGCTGTTTTGGACAAATGGGGCTCTATTGATATTCTTGTGAATAATGCAGGACTGATGCCATTAAGTTTCTTCAAAAGCCTAAAGGTTGATGAATGGGATAGAATGGTTGATGTGAATATTAAAGGCGTTTTGTATTCTACAGCTGCTGTAATTTCTCATATGAAAGAAAAAAAATCTGGTCATATAGTTAACCTTTCATCTGTAGCTGGAAGAATTGTTTTTCCTGCTGGCAGCGTTTACTGTGCAACAAAACATGCAGTTGCTGCATTTAGTGAAGGATTAAGACAGGAATTTAGTGTTCGTTCTAATATTAGAGTAACTAGTATTGAGCCAGGAGTAGTTGCAACAGAACTTAATGATACCATTACTGATGAATCTCTAAAAGGATTTGTAGAAAATACAAAGAAAATGGAAGCTTTACAAGCAGAAGATATTGCAAATGCAATTTTGTATGCAGTTGATTCACCATCATATGTCAATGTGAATGAGATTCTAATTCGACCTACAACACAAGAACGCTAAATTGGTAAATATTCCTCATGTTGTTATTTTAGGGGGAGGATTTGGTGGACTCTCAGCTGCAAATGAATTAAGAAACACACTATCATCATCTCAAGTAAAAATTACTGTAATTGATAAAAAAGACTGGTTTATGGTTGGATTTGCAAAATTATGGATAATGAATGGGACACGAACTTTTGAAAATTCTATTGGTTCATTAAAAGAACTAGAAAAAAAAGAAATTGATTTTGTTAAAGATGAAATTACATCAATAAATTTTGAAAGTAATCATGTTGAAACTAAATCACAAAAATTTTCTTTTGATTTTCTAATTATTTCAATGGGTGCAGTTTTAGCTCCCCAAAAAATTCCTGGATTGGTAAAAAACGGATTCAATCTATATGATCATGAACAGCTTTCAGAAATTCATGACAAACTTCAGAATATCACATCTGGAAAAATAGCAATTTGTATTATGGGGATGCCTTACAAATGCCCTCCAGCACCATTTGAGGCTAGCTTACTGATAAATTCCATGCTTAGAAAACGTGGTATTCGTGATTCTGTTCAAATTGACTTTTACAGTCCTGCCCCAATAACACTACCTGCGGCTGGACCTGAAGTTAGCAAACGAATTCTTGAATTAGTGAATTCTGAAAAAATTGTTTTTCATAACTCATCCAAAATAAAATCTGTTGAGCCAAAGAAATTAATTTTTGAAAACAGTGAAGCTGATTTTGATCTACTTTTAGCTATACCTCCACATATTGCTCCAAAAGTAATTTATGATTCTAGATTAGCTAAAGAATCTGAGTTTATTCCAATAGATAGATCTTGCAAGACATCTTTTGAAAATGTCTTTGCAGTAGGTGATGTTACTAATTTAACTGTTACAGAAAAAATAACAGTTCCAAAGGCTGGAGTTTTTGCAGAAGGGGAAGGAACTACAGTTGCAAAAAATATTATCTCAAAAATTCAATCAAAAGAAGACTCTGCATTATTTGATGGAAAAGGTGGATGTTTTATTGAATCTGGAAGAGGTACTGCATCTGTAATTGAGGTCGATATGTTCACAAATGATAAACCATCAACAAATCTCACAGAATTAACAGCTGATAATCTTTCTAAAAAAATTGAATTTGAAAAAGAAAGACTATCAAAATGGCTCTAATTTATTCATCCGAATTTTTATTTTTTGAAATATGTTCTAAAATGGCTCTAATCTCAACACTTAATTCATGATTGTTATTTGATAGATTAAGTTTTTCTGGAAGGCCATTTTTAAAATCTTCAGATTCTGTTTCTATACTTCTTTTTTGAATACAATCTAAATGATCTTCATCTGTTGCAGAAATTTTGTGACAAATCTTACAAAGTTTCATTACTTTTCTTTATTGATAGGACGATTTAATAATTTCATTTTGTGCCTCTGAAGCAAGGGAACGTAGTCTAGCTTGGTATGATACTAGTCTGGGGGACTAGTGGTCGCAGGTTCAATTCCTGCCGTTCCCATTACAATTTTAGATTTTTAAGCAACTGTTCAAAATTTTTTTGAGATTTGTCTTGTTTGTATAATTGTAAAGCCTGAATAATTTTTTCTTTAGATGGAATTTTGATAATTTTTTGAGTTTTTTTGGAAATCCCTGATCCAATAAAAAATGCTTGGGTAATTGATGTAACGTTAGATGGTTTTCTCTTAGTACTAGAACTTTCAAAATCAATTATGGAAGCCTTTGTCTTGCCTACAATAACATGTTTTGAAATATTGCTTAATTCACCATGATCAAATCCAATTTGATCTAATCTATAACAATCTTCCAAAATACTTTTAATTGTTGATTTTAATTTTTTTGCGCTACCAGTACCTTTCAATGAATTGATCCATTCGCTAAATTTTTCTCCTTCTAGATACTCCATCACTAAAAAATTTTTACTAACATCAATTATTTTTGGACCAACTTTTACAAAATTCACTAATTTCAAAAACTCTGATTCATTTTTCATGTTTTTTCTTTGAGAATCAGTTCTTCTAATTTTTAGAGCAACTTCTTTGTTTCCTCTTTTTGCAATAACTACAACGCCAACGTATCCCTTTCCTAAAATTGCTAAATTTCCAAGTGTAGTAGGACCTGTTAAAGAAATTGATTTAATTTTTAATTTTTCCAATTCATTAATTCTTAATTTAATCTGATGATCAGTTGCTTTTGGATACCCTAAAATATTTGAATAAGGTTTTTCTGAAAATTTTTTAATTGAAATGAATGAGTGTGCCATCTACTGAGATTAATTCAGCGGCTTCCTCTTTAATTGATTTGCTTAGGGCTTTATTTCCTATAGATATCTTGAAACCTTTTTTGAAATCATTTTGAAGACCTTTTGGTATTCCTGTCTGAAGATTTTTTTTCAAAAATTCTTTCAAGAAATTTATTGCATCAGTATGAATTCTTTTTTCTAATGAAATTATCTTTCTTTCATCTCCAACCCATACTAATTCTGCATTTCTAAGATTTTTAGAAATGAAACTATGAGAGCTGTCTTCTCTGAAGAATTCTGGTCCTTTTTTTTGATATACTTGACTGATTTTTATAGATTCTAAAAAGAAGAAAAGATAAGCTTCTTTTTGCTGATCAGTATAAGATTTACTTCTTAATACTGTAAATCCTCCCAATTCTAACTGTGTACTTATTGTAGATGTAGCTCTTTTGATTTGTCCCCAAATGATATCAGGACTTCTAGCTTTGAAATCAAATTTGATAACTAGTAAATTATTCCAAAACTTGTTTGCGATTCTAGGTTTTTTATTTTTAAAAAACCCTAAACTTGGTTTATTCTTAAATGCTCTGGAAATTAGAATAAACTTTCCAATATTCTCGTTGGAAATAGCAGCTGCCAAATTTCTGTTACTGTCAATTGGATCAATTACTACAATTGAAGTATCAAATGATCTTGATGTTTTTCCAATTATTTGATTCTCTTTGATTTTTGAAATTGATTTAATTAAATTTTCAAAACTTCCAAATTCAAAAATCAAAACTTCTGAAATATAACCACTAAACCCTTGTTTTGCAATTTCTGCACCATAAATTTTATTTGATTTTAAAAATGTCTTCAAAACTCTGACTTCATTTTTCATTTTTAATGTCAATGATTTCTTCATAAATTCTGTATGAAATGATGATCTATCCGCAGCGCTTTTCCATTCTCCAATTTTTACATCATAACATGGTACTACATTGATTTTTGTGTTTTTGATTTTAGCTTCAACATATGGGTGCTGAGAAAATCTTACATACGGTGAATATTTTTTTAAAGAATCAAAACCAATTTTTTGCGAAATTTTTTTAAACTTTTCTTCAGATGTATTCTTTTTAAATTTGATAAAAATATCAATATCTGCATCTTTTGATAACCATGTACCTTTAGCAAAAGAACCTCCAAATTCTAACCCAATCGCTTCAGAATACTTTTTAATTTCTTTTTCTACCAAAGAAAAAGCTATATCTGCAATTTCTTTTTTTGATCTTTCTATTGTTTTTGGAGGAACTACGAATTTAGACACTATAGAAATTATTTGTTTCATTTTTTTGCACTAACCTCCATCAAATCTGAATAAATTGATCCATTAGAAGTAAGCTCACTTTTTTTTAATTTAATACTAGATACGTGTTGCAATCCAAAATTAATCATTTTTCCATTCTCCAATTCTTTTAATATGTCACCAATCTGCTTTTTAATTCTAAATACTGTGATATGAGGTTTGAATGGTTTATCAGGAAAAAATCCAAGTGGTTCTAATATCTCGTTTACTTTTTTTGATAGTTGAATGAGCATATTGCCACCATGTTCATCTGTACCAATCCAAATCACTCTTGGAAATTTGGGTTTTGGAAATGCTCCTACTCCTTTTAAAAATACATCAAAACTTGAAAACTCAATTTTTTGAAGAGATTGACTGATTTTACTATTCATTTTTTCTGATACGTCACCAATAAATTGTAAAGTGAAATGAAAATTTTTTGATTCAACTGGTTTTGCATCAATTTTGCTTTCATTCTGGAACTTTTTGATTGATTCAACGATTTCATCATTTGTTATTTCAATCGCAATAAAAACACGCATCATGATATTTTTTAAATAATGTTTATAATTATTTCCGGTAACTTCATAGACTTGCTTTATTTTTGATATATGTTGACAAAATTAATTGTATGTTTAACGGGAATGCCTGGTGCTGGCAAGTCCACAATTGCAGATGGACTCAAATCTAAAGGGTATGAGATTATCAATATGGGAAACGCTGTAAGAGAGGAAGCAAAAAAACGAAATCTAGAATCTACTAGAGAAAATCTTGGAAAATTAATGTTAGAATTAAGAGAAAATAACGGACCTGGTGCAATTGCAGAATTGGTAAAACCCCAAATCGAGTCTTCTAGATCAAATGTAATTCTAATAGATGGTGTAAGATCAAATGATGAAATTAATGTATTAAAAAAATTTGGTACTGTAAAATTATTAGCCGTTCATGCATCTACTGATACAAGATTTAATTTTTTACAAAAAAGAGGAAGATCTGATGATCCACAAACCAAAGAACATTTTGAAGAAAGAGATAATCGTGAATTAGGTGTTGGTATAAGCAATTCAATTGCATTATCTGATTATGCAATATCAAATGTTGGTTTAACAAAGGAAGAATTAATTGAACAAACTTTCAAAATCATTCAAAGTTGGATAGAATGAAAATTCCTAACATAAATTGTAAAATTGAAATGATCTGTCCAGTAAATCTATCTGAAGATCCAAAAAAAGTCGAATTAGCAATCTCTAATATTCTTCCATTTTCAGATATAAAAAATGAAAATTTTTCAATAAAGGCACAATCAAATGAATTAAGATCATTGGAAAAAATTTATGAAACAATCACATCGACACAATCTCATAAAAGTTATACCAGAAATCTAGAAAATAATCTGGAAAATAACAAAACTTGGTTTTTTCTAAATAAACAAGCAGCTTTTGTTGAAAAAGTAGCTATTTGTGACGAGGCAGAAGAATCTCCACTAGGCCCAATCAAAGTAATTCTAACATCGTCAAATATTAATGAAATAATAGATTGGATTGCATTTCCAAATTGATGAAAATTAGCTAAGAAAATTAACTCTTTTTTGACTATTTTTTTTAGTTTGAATCTAAAATCTATTTTTTTAAATTATTGATTAATGTTCATTAAACTAGGCATAATTGTAAGTATTGTAATTTTAGGAGGCATGATATTTTCTAATGAAATTGATACTTTATTCCCTTCAACATCTGCAACCGTATTTGATTACTTAAAAAATGACGTTAGTAATTTTGGATCTAAGGCTTCTGATTCTGTTGAGCAAAGAATTGATGAATCTATTAATAAAATTACAGATAAGACAACTGAATCTATATCTGAAGAAATTAGTGAAGCTGGAAATAAAGTGACAAATGAAATTTCTCAAGTAAAGGAATCTTCTCAAAAAATGATAAAAAAAGAAATTTCAAATTTTAATCCTATAGAGTCAATTCAAAATATTTTTACAGGTGATTCTAATTCAATAACTCAATCACAAAATAATATTTCTACACAAGATTCTATTTCAATACCTTCTGAAACTTTGTCTTTATCAACTAAACAATCTGATGAAAATATCATTCTTCAATATATTGATACAAGTGGAAAAACAAAAAGTGTAAACGTTGTAATTAGAACTATAGACAAAGAAATTTTTACGGGAACATTTCACACTTCAATATTTGAGACAAATGTTAATGATACAACTGGAACTCCATATTATATTGATATGATCGTTGATCATGAGGATTATGGAACTGTAACATCATCAGTTTATAATCCTGGTGACTCATATGATACAAAAATTAATGGCATATTTTATCAATCATGATTTATTTTTAAATAAAGAAACTAGTTTTGGTATTGACTCTGCACTAGTGTTTCTAATTATAATATCCATATTTTCTGACATAACTGTATGTTCTGGATTAATTTCTACTAATGTAGCATTATTTTGTTTTGCATAGATTGGAAGTGTGTTTACTGGAGATACAACAAGCGATGTTCCTACAATAATCATTAAATCACAGTTATTTGCAAAATTAATGGCATTTTTCCATACCTCTTGAGGTAATAATTCTCCAAACCAAACAACATCTGGTCTGAGTACATTACCACATTTACACAAAGGCGGTAATTTAGAAATCTCTCTGAAGATTTCTTCTTTATAGTCACAAACTGAGCACTTGATCTTTACAATACTTCCATGGAGTTCTAAAACTCTTGAGCTACCAGATTTTTGATGTAATCCATCAATATTCTGTGTTAAAACTACAACTTCAGCATATTTTTCTAATTCAGCTATTGCTTTATGACCCGCATTTGGATGTGCCTGAAAAATATTCTCTCTTCTCTCATTATACCACTCCCAAACTAATTTTGGATTATCATAAAATGCATCAATTGTGGCTAATCTCATTGCATCATGATTTCTCCATAATCCATCTTTTCCTCTAAATGTAGGAATTCCACTTTCTTGTGAAATTCCAGCTCCAGTAACAAAAACTATTTTTTTAAATCTATGAATATTATCTTCAATTAAATCAAACATATTACTTAATTTTTACTTCTAAAAAATCTCTAGCTGTAATCACTGAATCGTGTATTTCTTGTGCTTCTTTCAAATGTCCAATTTCATCTTTATATCTCGCTGAAAAGTGTGTCAAAATCAAATTTTTTACTTTAGCATTCTTACCTAATGTTGCAGCCTGTTTTGCAGTGGAGTGACATGTTTCTTTTGCTCTTAGTTTTTCTTCATCCAAAAATGTAGAATCAAATACTAAATAATCACAATCTTCAAAGAATTTTTCTAGATATTGTGTAGGCATTGTATCTCCAGAAATTCCAATCTTTTTACCTGGTCGTCTTTCACCTAAAACTTCTTCAGGTTTTATTGTTTTTTCATTAATTTTTATTTCATGACCTTTTTGTAATTCACTCCATAACTTTCCTTCAGGAATTCCCAATTGTTTTGCTTTTTCTAGATTGAATCTACCTGGCTTATCCTTTTCTTTAAATAAATATGAAAATGCATCTATTGAATGATTTGCTTTACCTACATGTATAGAAAATTTTTCATCTTCAAAAATTTTACCTTCGGTGATGGTTGTAATCATTACAGGAAATGATAATCCAAAATTTAATACTTTGATGTTAGAACCAATAAATTCATCAATACCATTAGGCCCAAAAATTTCTAATTTTTCAGTTCTATTTTGCATAGACATTGTTTGCAATAATCCTAAGATTCCTACACAATGATCTCCGTGCAAATGTGTAACAAATATCTTCATTTTTTTATTCCATCCTAAACCTGATTTCATAAATGATATCTGTGCAGATTCACCTGCATCAAACATTAAGATCTCTCCATCTTTTTCCAAACAGATACATGATAATCCTCTATTTTCAGTAGGCTGGGCTGCTGATGTTCCTAAGAATACTAGTTTCATTTTATCAAAATTGTTCTTGTTAAGCTTTTATGCCTATAGATATGGTACTTTTTTAATCCAGTCAATTTTAAATTGAAATCTAATTCTTTTTTGTACATTATTGCCACTCTTTTTCGTTTAGGCAGAATTGAAATGAATTTCTTTAGTATTTCTTGAGGTTTATCTGATGTTTTTGAGGCTATTCCATATGGTAAATCAGTCACAATTCCATCAAATTTTTCTGATATTTTTGATAATCCTTGAAATTCTGATTTTATAATTTCAGAATGATATTTGTTAGCTTTTAGATTTTCTTTGGCTATCTCACACATTTTTTCATCAAAATCAAGACCAATACCATGAATTCCCATTGATTCTGCCTCTAGAAGTGTAGTTCCTGTCCCACAAAATGGGTCACAAACAGTTTCTCCTTTCTTTAATCCTATCAAATTTATCATCAGTCTTGTTAATTTCCAATCTAATTCATGAGGAAATGTTTTGATCTTTTTGGGCCTTATTTGATTTTTGACACGTTTTGAAAATCCAAAAAAATTTTCATTATTTGTAAAAATCAAATACACTGTAATATCTGGATTATCTAATTTTACTTTTGCATGAGAAAATTTTGATATCATATCTCCCATGGAACTTTCTAATTCTGGAATGTTAAATTGATTTGATGACAAGTTTATTACTCTACAAACAAATGTTTTTGCATTTTTTAATACTCCTACATTTTCTTCATCCAAAAACAATCCTGACATTTTTCTTAAAACTTGCCCTGAAATTTTTACAAATGTTACTCGTTTTGTTATTTCATTCCAATTTGTTTTAGATTGAACAATGACTAAATTAGAAATCACTTTAATTTTTGAAAATTTGTCATACATTTTTGCAATTGCTGTAATTTCATCTATTGCAAGTTCTAAATAATCTTTAGATAAGACAAAAAAACTTTCTGGCATTATGAAATTGCCTTTACAATGATATTAGAAATATCAACAATGGATGTTTTACCTGGAATAGTATTTGTACTAATAATTTTTGTTACTCCTGCTTTTCTAATTTTTTCTTCTGCATTATTCATTAATAATGCATGTGTACATGCAACATACACTTTTTTACATTTTTGTTTTTTGAGAAATTGAGTAGCTTTTACAATACTACCTCCAGTACTAATCATATCGTCAACTAAAATTAAATCTCTATTAGCAACTTCATCAAGATTCTTTGTTTTTATCTGAACCTTTCCTGTTTTTCTATCTCTTTTTTTTTCCAAGGTGATATACTCCGAACCTAATTCTCTTGCAAACTCTTTTGCTCTTTCTTTTCCTCCTTGATCAGGTGATACAACAAAAGGATCTTTTAGGCTCAATTTCTTAACAAATCGTACAAGTTCAGGAATTGCAGATACATTCTCTGTTTTTATTGTAAAATGTCTGAATCCCATCATACTATGAATATCGACAGCAATAATTTTTGATGCACCAGCTCCTTTGAATAATTTGCCAAGAACCTTCATTGTAATAATTTCTCCTGGTAAAAACTCTCTATCTTGCCTTGCATAGCCCATATATGGTATCACAGCAATAACCTCAGATGATGTCTCTTTGGCTTTTGAAATTAATGATAACGCTTGAATTAGATTTGTATCAACTGGAGGATAAATTGATTGCACAACAATAGATTTCCCCTTTGAAATTTTTCCACTAAGAGTAATTTTGCTTTCTCCGTCCTCAAATACCCTTACCTGTGATTTTACAAAATTTGCCTTCATTTTTTTAGATAATCTTTTTGCTATGTCCTCAGAAGATTTACCTGCAATTACTGATAATTTACTCAACAAGAAATGTCAATTAATGGGATTCTTAAGTTTTGAGAAGATCATTCTTCTGCAGCTCCACCACGACCTAAGTCACCAAGACCAAATTCATCAATGACTCTATTTCTTTCTCCATCAAGCTTTCGAATCTCCTCGTCTTCTCTCTTTTCATCACCTTGATACACGGTTCTAATTGGCCATGGAATTCTAATATCATATTTTTTAAATTCTTCATACATGATCATCCTGATACCTGTTTTAATCTTGAATTGTGAACCATAATCCCTAACAAATACCCACAAGGAAAAATCAAGGGATGAATCATTAAATTTGTTAAATCTCACAACTGGTTGATTCAAGTCAACATGAATATCTTTATCACATCCACAACTAGGTTTATTTTGATTTAAGTAAGGACATCTATGTTGTACAACCATATGTCTTCCTCTATCATCTAAGACTTCTTCCATAGCACGCTTACCGATCTTTACTAAAATTCCAGCTACTTGTTTTGGATTGTTTAGATAAGAAACTCCTACTTCAACAACTGCAGGCACCATTTTGAGCTCTTTTGAATAATTAATAATTTGAGCAGTAACAAGCTGTCTAGTTGGAATTATGGCAAATGACTCATTTAATGCATCTCGTATGAAAGTCACTCTAGGAGTAATTTTGTGCACATAGCCATTATATCCAGAATCTAATTGAATACGCTCCCCCTCTGAAAAAATCTTGTCTTTTCTAATCAAAATATATGCAAAATAATTTTGCATAGTTTCCTGTAATGCTAATCCAATACCTATAGCTAATCCTCCTGTAGCAGTTGCAAGTATTATCAAATCTATTCCCCACCAACTAATTACCCCAAGTATTACTGAAACAAATATTCCCAATGGTAAAATTTGAGAAATTGATTTTGGAAGATCTTTTCTTTTTCTTTTAGCATGACCTGGAGGTTTTGATCCAGGAATTATTGGATCAAAACTGGAAAACCTTCTCTCTTCTCTCCATGTATCTATAGGATAAATTTCCTCAACATCTTGTCCTGGCATTAATTCTTTTCCAGATTCATTATTTCCAGAAATACAATCCTCATAATATTTTAGATATTTACTTCTTTCAGACTTCTTCCATTTTTCAAATGGATCTTCTACTAGTTGTTTAAAACTTCCAATAGGTAGTCCTTTTGAGGTTCTAAACTCTTCGAGGAATTTTATTCCCTCATTAGTCATTAATTTTTCTTCATATTCTTCCTTAGTCAATTCATCTGGAATGTGTTTTGGAGGTACCCATTTGTAGAATTTATGGAAAAGATCACCTTCATCATCTTGGAATCCACGTAGTTCTTTCCATGACTCAAAATCTTCTTTTTCTAATTTTGATTTTTCTTTTTTACTAAGTATTATTGGAATTATATGCGAAACTGAATACCCAATAACAAGAATGTTTATTGTATTGAGAATTTTTGCAAATGTTTCCTCAGGAGTTAATTCCCCATCTGCATAATATGAAACATCATTATCAAACAGTTCAAATGATTGTATGTACAAATTCACTGATGTAATTAATATGATGGCAAAAATTGGTAATACTATTACCCTGACAAATCTTGAAAAATGAGGTCGTACATAATTTAATTTTTGTTTCTTTACCCATTTTGAAAATGTACGATAAACAATAACAATTCCAATTATACCTACAATTAATACAATAAATGCCGCACGAAGGGATTCAGATGAGTCTAGAAGCTGAGATATGCCTTGAAACTGGTCTACTTGATTTGATACTGCATCAATTACTTCTTCAGCCATTTAGAATCCCTTATTCTTATTATAATACATAGGTTAACCCTCTTTTTCCTAACAGAATTTTTAATAAAACTGAATGAAATATAAAATTTAGCCATAAAAATTCTGTAATCCTTATCAAGGGTAACATCACTAATTATACAATGACATATCAAGAATCAGCATGGGATAATTCTCCATCACTAAAATCTTATACATTATCAAATTTCAGAACTCTCCCTCAAATTCAAAAATTAAGTGAAAAAACTCAATTTGAAATGGAAGTTGTAGGAAATGTTTTACCGTTTAAAGCAAATAATTATGTTGTAGAACAATTAATTGATTGGAATAATATCCCTAATGATCCTATCTTTGTACTGACATTTCCTCAAAAAGGAATGTTAAAGCCAGAACATTATGAAAAAATGGCTAATGCATTAAAAAATAATTTAGATAAAAAAGAAATCACATCTATTGCAAATGAAATACGTTTACAACTTAATCCACATCCTGCAGGTCAAATGGAACTTAATGTTCCAACTCTAAAAGATGGGACAAAACTTTATGGAATGCAACACAAATACAAAGAAACTTGTCTTTTTTTCCCCAGTCAAAGTCAAACATGTCATGCATATTGCAGCTTTTGTTTTAGATGGCCACAATTTGTAGGAATGGATGAAATGAAATTTGCAATGCAAGAAGGAGAACAACTAGTTCAATATGTTAGAGAACATCCAGAAATCTCTGATGTCTTATTCACAGGTGGTGATCCGATGATTATGAAAGCAAAAATTTTCTCAAAATATGTTGATACATTAATTGATGCAAAATTACCTAATCTCAAAACAATTAGAATTGGAACAAAATCCCTTGCCTATTGGCCTTACAAATTTTTAACAGATTCTGATTCTCAGGAAATGTTAGACATATTCAAAAAAATTACAGATAATGGATTACACCTTGCATTCATGGCGCATTTTAATCATCTAAATGAATTATCAACGGACGCTGTAAAAGATGCAATCAAAGCTGTAAGAAACACAGGTGCAGAAATTAGAACACAATCTCCATTATTGGCACACATTAATGATGATTCAGAAATGTGGGCAAAAATGTGGACTAAACAAGTTCAGCTTGGATGTATCCCATACTATATGTTTGTTGTAAGAGATACAGGTGCACAACACTACTTTGGAGTTCCACTGGTAAAAGCATACAAAATTTTTAGAAAAGCATATTCTTCAGTTAGTGGATTAGCAAGAACTGTTCGTGGACCTAGCATGTCTGCTACTCCAGGCAAAGTACACGTTATTGGAACCGCAAACCTAAATGATCAAAAAGTAATTGTTTTGAGATTTTTGCAGGGCAGAAATCCTGACTGGGTACAAGTGCCATTCTTTGCAAAATATGATGAAAATGCAATTTGGTTAGATGATCTAAAGCCTGCATTGACTGAAAAATTCTTTTTTGATGATGAAATGAAAAATTTCAAAACAAAACATCCAATTGAAGATTATCCTGAATCTTAGAATTAACCTGACTAACTTGACAACTCTAACTTACAAGACCATATTAGTAAAATAAGAAATAACAAATATCAAAATTGAATGTAGAACAAGTATTACAAGCTATTAAAAATGAAAATATTTCATTCATTGATTTTTGGTTTGTAGATATTTTTGGTGAATTACATAATGTTGGAATGCCAAGTTATGCCATTGACGAAAACAGTTTTGTAAACGGTCTTGAAAAATTAGATGCAAGTTCAATTGTTGGATTCAAATCTGTTAATAATTCTGATATGATTTTAATGCCTGATCCAACTTCATTTAAAATTCTTCCAAATGATTATGATCCTGGCAATAGAAAAAATGCAAGAATCTTTTGTGATCTTTATGACGGAAACATAAACAAAGAATCTCGATACAATCGAGATTCAAGAGGAATTGCACAAAAGGCATCAGAAAAACTCCATGATTTTGGTTTAACTCATACTAATTGGGGACCTGAAATAGAATTTTTTGTATTTGACGCTATCAATGTTTATCCTTCTCCCTATGGTGCAACCCATTCTGGAGGTGGTTCTGGATATTCCATAGAATCTAAAGAATCTCCTTGGGCAAAAGGAAATGTAAGTACTGCAATAGATATCAAAGAAGGGTATTATCCAGCACAACCAAAGGATACTCTTGAAGGATTTAGAAAAGATGTATGTGATGATTTGTATAATTATTTTGGAATAAAAATTGAAGCAGAACATCATGAAGTAGCAACTTCTGGTCAATGTGAAATCAATCTAGTCTATGATGAAATGGTTTCTATGGCTGATAATGTAATTGCAGTTAAAAATTTGGTAAAGGTAAAAGCAAAAAGAAAAAATAAAGTAGCAACTTTTATGCCAAAACCAATTTTTGGCGATAATGCATCTGCAATGCATACACATCAAAGTTTATGGAAAGAAAATTCAAATATAATGTACGATAAAGATGATGATGTAGCTCAAATGAGCCAAACTGGAAGGTATTATGTCGGAGGAATTCTAGATCATGCATCAGCATTATGTGCAATTTCAAATCCTACAACAAATTCTTACAAACGTCTTGTTCCTGGATTTGAGGCCCCTGTCAATGTATGTTGGGGATTAGCAAATCGCTCAACTGCTATTAGGGTTCCTATGTATAATAGAAATCAAGAAAAAAGTAAAAGGATTGAATATCGTGTACCTGATCCAACTGCAAATATCTATCTTTTAGAAGCTGCATTATTGTTAGCAGGATTAGATGGAATCAAAAACAAAACTGATCCTGGTGATCCTATTGAAGAAAATGTCTACAAACTTTCTTCAGAAAAGAAGCGAGAGTATAAGATTGGATCTTTACCAGTGTCATTGAAAGATTCACTTGATTCTTTAGCAAGCGATTCAAATTTCTTAAAAGAAACTTTTACAAAAGATTTCCTCGATGCTTATTCTGAATTAAAATACAAAGAATATACTGCATTTGCACAAACTCCTACAGCCTGGGAGGTTTCAATGTATGCTGATGCTTAATTGGTACAAGTGTCAAAATATTCTAAAAATCAGTATTTTTGATGAAAATTAGTAGAACATTTTTAAAATTAGATTTGTTTTTTTTAGTATGAAATTAAAATTATTGATGCTATTTTTGTTAATTATACCTAGCTTGGCTGGAATTGCTCATGGACATACAATTGATTCTGTAGGAGAATATAGAGTAGAAATTGGATGGATGAATGAACCTGTTGTATCTGGAGAAACCAATGCAATTGAATTTTATGTTAGCCCGTTAATCCAATGTCCAAATATTCCTAAACCAATTAAATGTGCAGAATCACAAGAATTTCAAAATGGAATTTCTGATTTAAACAAAACAATCAAAATGAAATTGATCTATAAAGATCAAAGTATTACACTTCCTTTTTCCCCTGATCATGATATTCCAGGAAAATATTATGCATTTGTAAATCCAACTGTTTCTGGATTTTATCAAGCAAATATTTTAGGAACAATAATAGATACCCCAATTAGCATATCAATGCATCCACCAAAAGTAGAAGAGCGCTCATACATTGAATTTCCTGAACCATCAGATATTACAATAACACAAATGATTGATGGACATACTGCATTGATTGAAGATGTAAGTGATCTTAAAGAAACAGTGAGTAATCTTAAAGAAACACAATCAGATGATGTAGGATATACAGGTATTGGAGTTGGATTGATTGGAATTGCAATTGCGATAATAGCATTTGTAAAGTCTAACAAAACTAATTAGAATTTGATATTTCATTTTTTTTAAAGGAATATCTCAATAATATAGGACCAACAAATATTGTGCCTAAAATTACAAAAATCAATGTTGAGAAAATACTGTCAGAAATTATTCCATAAGACAATCCTACTCCAGAAGTTATGAATGCGATTTCTCCCCTGACAATCATTCCACAACCAATTCTCAAGCCTTTGTTTTTATTTTTTAGTAAAATGATTGCTGGAATTCCAGAACCTAAGATTTTACTAATAATTGCAATTATCAAAATTACAAAAAATAAGATAAAATCTATATCCAAAATATTTGAGATATCTACATTTGCACCAAGTATTGCAAAGAAAAATGGCGCAAAAATAATTTGCAATTCTCCTACAAACTCTCTAACCTGTCTTGCTAATTTTGAGCCTGCAAGTCCCATTCCTGCTGCAAATGCTCCTACTATAGGATTGAGACCTATAATTGAAGCAATAGCTGCTATACCAAATGCTGAACCTAATGCAGTTGCTTGTTTTGTTCCACGAGATTCAAGAGATGTAGGTCTTGATGCTGCAACCACATGTACTATTTTTGGAAGTAAAAATACAGCCCCTAATAACAGAATAAACCATAGAATTAACGATTCTGATACTTCAAAAATTATTGTCTCCAATGACGGGAGAGTATGTGCAATTACTATAGAAATTATTGAAGATAGAATGGCTAATCCTATCACATCATCAAGTACTGCTGCATTGACCAAAATGTTTCCTTCTTTTGTTTTTTCTTTTCCCATTTCTCCCAAAATTGTTACAGCTGCTGTAATACTTGTTGCACTCAATGTTGCACCAATAATCATTGCAACCATCCAATTGATTCCAAATAAAATAGAAATTCCATATCCAAGTCCTAATGGAACAATTACTCCTGCAATACCAATAATCATAGCATGAATTCCTACATGCTTTAAACTAGAAAAAGTGAAATGTAATCCTGCTGAAAATAATATTATGATTCCAGCAATTTGCCAAAATGACATCATCAGATCATTTAGATCAACTAATGGTCTATCAAAGAAAAATGTAATTCCTCCTAATACAAATGGACCCAAAATTATTCCACCAATTACAAAACCGACTATCTCAGAAATTCCAAAATGTTTACAAATTCTACCAAAAAGCATTGATGGAATTACCAAAACTAGGATTCCAACTAAAGTTGGAATAACATCAATTTCTGTGACCATTCACGATTAAATCTAATTCTATTAATTAAAACTAATTTTTAAAATCAAATTTGATATTTTATTAAAATTTGAGCCTAGGATTTTTCCAAATTTTATAGAAAACTGCCCCAATTCCTATTATTGTAATTCCTGCAAGAATTATTTCAACTTGAAATTGTAATGCCATGTAAACTGTTGTTCCAAATCCAACTAATGGTAAAATTGGAAATTTCCCAATATTGATTGGAACTCTAAATGGTCTTTTTAAAACAGGTTCTGTATATCGTAAAACTATAACTGCTAAATTAATTGCTGCAAATGTTATGACGATAGCAAAAACTACGATGTTGGCTATAATTACAATATCTCCTATAAATGAAAATCCTACTGAAGTGATCAAAATAACAATTACTGCAATCCATGGTGTCTTAGTTTTAGGATGAACTCTGCCCAAAAACTGTGGTAACGAATTACTTTTTGCCATTCCATATAGTATTCTTGCTCCTGCTACAAGTGTGATTAAAACAGTACTTGCTGTAGCAAATAATGCAATTATTGATAATGTAACACTACCATTAGTACCTAAGACCTTATGTGCAACATCAGCAAGTGGGGCAGATGATACTGATAATTCTTGCCAATCTAAAATTTTTACAACCGATAATGAAACTAGAACATAAATTACTCCAGTTATAAGAATTGATAAAATAATAGCTCGAGGAATTGTTTTGTGAGGTCTTCTGACCTCTTCAGCAACATTTGCCATATCTTCAAATCCAATAAATGCAAAGAAAATTAAAACAAATGCAAGAATTATTCCTGAAAATCCATTTGGTGCTTCAAAATAATCTATTGATTCTACAGGTTCAACAGTAAGTCCAAGAAAAATAATTAATGCTAATCCTCCAGCAGTTATAATTGCAAAAATAGTATTTGCCCATGCAGACTCTTTAATACCAATAAAATTTACCAAGGATAAAATTACAATTAGAACAATTGCTCCGATAGTTATTGGTATTTCAATAAACTGAATTAGATAACCTCCAAACCCTAAAGATACAGTGGCAGCAACTATGATGGATGTAATTGCAGTTAACCATCCAATTATAAAACCAAAAAAATTACTTTTGAATGCATTTTTAACAAAAGTATATTCTGCTGCTGCTTTTGGATATAATGCTGCAAGTTCAGAGTAACTCAACCCAGCAAATACTGCAACTATCGCACCTAGCAAAAAAGAAATCCACATTGAATTTCCAGCAAAACCTGCAGCCTCTCCAATTAGAACATAAATTCCAGCACCAAGAATCAAACCCACTCCATACATGGTAAGATGAAAAAGACCCATGTGGCGCTTTAATTCATACATATACCATCAACCTGTAACCAAGAAATTTAATCCAAATCCTATCAAATATGCGACAATTGCAGCAATTCCACCAATAATTAATGTATTAACTCCTGAGCGTATCATTGATTTCTTTACAATTTTTCCTTTAATCATTCCAACAAGAAAGAACGCAAAACATACAGATACAATAGAATAAACAAAAGCTTCAGAATTCAATTCAATTCCAACAATCATGAAAATCATAAACGGAATCAATGGAATTAATCCTACAAGATTGAAACCAACAAATGTGCTGACAGAACTATCTAATGGGTTTTTTTCATCCTCCATCAATCCTAATTCTTCTTTCATCATTGTATCTATCCATACTTTTCTTCTTGATGTTATAATTCGCACAACATCTTCTAACAATTGATCCTTGAAACCTTTTTTTCTATAAATTTCTCTGATTTCTTCAATTTCTTGTTCTTCTAAATTATCAATTTCCCATTCTTCCTGTTTTCTTTTCATCTCCATAAACTCATTTCGTGCTTTTGATGCTTGATAATTTGAGGCAGCCATAGAAAGCCCATCTGCAAACAAATTTGCAAAACCCAAAATTAAGATAATTGTTGAAGGTAATGAGGCACCCATTACTCCTGCAACAATAGCAAAAGTTGTGACAGCACCGTCTATAGAACCATAAATAAAATCATCAAAATGCCATTTCATTATATCACAATGATTTTCTGTTTGTTGTTTTAATGTATTTAGAATTATTATTTTGCAATTGCCTTCGTAATGTCTGTCTTGCCAATTATTCCTGCAATTGATTCATTCCCATCTAGTACCACTAAACCACTAATATTGTTTTGTAAAATTAGTTTGCATGCATCTGACAAGCTTTGATTGAATTTGATAGTAATCAATCCTTCAGTCATAACTTCTCTTGCTAATGAAATATTTCCAAATCCTTCTTTTGAAAGAAATCCTTTTCTAATTTGATCTGATATCCCATATCCCAGGTCATCTTTCTCATCTCCAAGCTCAATTGCAATTCTAAACAAATCTCTAAATGAAATAATTCCGACTGGTTCTTCATTTTGATTTTTTACAACAAGTCTGGAGATTTTCTTTTCTAGCATTTTTCGTACAACTTTGTATAATGGTGCAGCTGTATGAGTAAATTCATAATCATGAGTCATAAAATCTACAACTTTTTTTCCATCTGTAATGTTTTCAGCATAATAATTAACAAGATCACTTTTTGTGAAAATTCTTTTCACTTCATCCTTTTCGCCAATAGCTAATGAACTAATACCTTTTTTAATCATTATTTTTGCCGAGTTTTCAGGAGTAATTTTTTGATTTACAAATTCTATTGGTTTCATTATTTTTGTTATAGGAATTTCATCTAATCCCTGTTTTGTATTCTCTGAAAATAAAAATAATCCAATATCTTTTTCAGTAATTATTCCAATATGCTTTCCGTTTTCTACAACAACTAATCTACTAATTTTTGTGTTTAATAGCATTCTAATAGCATCTGAAATTGTTGATTTCTTCATAATGGAAATAGGTTTTTTTGAAATATTGTTAATTGACAATTGTCTATTTTTCAGATTTTTTCTATAAAAATTAGAGTTATAATTTCCAACTTTGATTGCAATTTAGTTTTCAACTTTGGAAATTAATAGTCATTTTATATTAGAATAACTGTAATTTTTGTACATGGCTAAATTTAAAAAAATTCTTGTTCCTCTTGATGGTTCTGCAAATGCTACTCGTGGTTTAGATAGAGCAATTGAGATTGCTAAAGGTACTGGTGCTGAAATTACTGGATTTTATGTATTCCATTTACCTCTAACTGCAGGAATAAAATATACAGCAAAAATGAAAGAAGATGCACAAAGAAAAGCTGTCAAAGCTATTGGCCCTGCTATGAACAAAGCACAAAAAGCTGGTGCAATTTTCAAATACAAAACAAGTGGAGGAAATACTGGTTCTGAAATTGTCAAATTTGCTAAAAATGGAAAATTTGACATGATTGTAATAGGGGCAAGAGGATTAGGCGGTGCAAAAGAAGCATTTCTTGGCAGTACATCCAATTATGTAATGCACAAAACCAACATTCCAGTTTTAGTAGTGAAATAGTGTAATCTCACTATTATATTTTTCAATATTCTTGATATTTTATGTGTGATAACGTAAAAGTATAAGACTTTGAAAAAATAATTTTGGTATAGTTTATGGTTGAAAATAATTATGATATTCTAGGGATTTTAGAAGGTTCAACAGAAAAAGAAATTCGAGATGCTTTTAGAAGATTAGCTCTCCAATTTCATTCAGATCGTGGAGGTGAAAATGAACAATTTATCAAAATTAAACAAGCATACGATGATCTAAAAATTGGAAAAAAATATCCAGAAACTGATCATGAAAAATTAAAAAATTCCAAAGTATATTCTGAAGATTCTGAGGCTGATGTTAGGAGGAAAAATCAGATTTTAGGTCAAGAATTATCCAAAGAAATGAAAACTGCTGAAGATTGGGCTTCATCTCTAAATAACACAAACACTACAGGAACTAGATTATTTGGTTCGAAAACTCTTGGCGAAATTGAACTAGAAAGAAAAGCAACTGGCGCATTATCAATTAAAGGAAATTTCATGGCTGGAAAATTTACTTATGATGGTCCGATTATAATGCAAGGAAGTATTACTAGTCCATCATGGACGCAAGAATACCAAACAAACATTCGAGTAACTAATGGAGATTTTAAATTTGTAAATCCGTTAGAAAATAAATACAAAATTGATAACGGTGCTAAAATTATTGTTGACAATGGTGATGTTATAGTCGGAAATGTTTATGGTAGGAAATTTCGAATTGAAGATCCTGTACGTGTAGGAGTTTTCCAAATTCAAGAACACAGAACTCAAATCTTAGCTCCTAAAGGAAAAATTATCGTAGAAAATCTTGTTAACACGGTATCACTTGAAGCAGATTCAGTCATTGTTTTGAATGTAGAAGATGATGTAATAATCTCTGCAAGAGAGATTTTATTTTATGGTGGAAAACTCACTTATGATTCTGTAATTGAGCTAAAAAAAGGTGGAATAATCAGATTTTTTGAAAATTTTTCTATTCAGGGTTTAAGCGGTGACGCAATTATCAAACTTGAAAATGGTAAAAAAATTAGATTGTTTGATCTAAAAACTAAAAAAATCAAAGACTTGGCAGACGAATTTGTACAAAATAAAGAAAATTACAACAAAGATGCTACAATGGTTGGACATGGATTTACAATCACATATGAAATGCTAGATAATCTATCTCTGAAACCTGCAAAACAAAAACAGGGATGGGGATCAAAATTTAGTTTTTTTAAAAAATAATTTCCCCCAAAATCAAATTTTAGGCGTAAAAATGACCCTTTCTCATAAATAAGCCTCTTTTTTGAAAATAATAATGAAAAAGATAGAGGCTGTAATCAAACGAAGAAATTTTCCTACAATTAAAACAGATTTGAACATACTTGGAACATACATTATTGATAAACGAAACTTGGATGACAGTCAAATTTATGACGAATCACAAGGTTCTCGCGCAGGAGCAACTGGATTAAAGTCAGTACCTCTTGCAAAAATCGAAATGGTAGTTTCTGACAAAGATGCTAGAAAAGTCGTTGAAATGATTTCAAAAAATTCTGGTTTACCATCATTTCATGGAGGAAAAATCTTTGTTTCTGAAATGGAAGAGGTTGTAGACATGGAAACTCTTGATGCACAACAAGATCTTGAAATGACTACGCAACCAAAAACAGAACCAAAAAAATCATCTAAACGAAGCAGATTTGTTCCTTTACAAAAATTCATTTTAAACAAATTACAAATCATTTATGAAGAAAATAAAGAAACACTTCATGATGATTACAGAATAAAATCATTTAGTGACTTTGTAAACTATTGTATCATGAAATCGTTACCAACTCTAGAAAAGCAACTAAAGAATCCTACAATGATATATGAAAATAATTTTGGCGAGATTACTAATTACACAAAAATATAATCGCTGAAAAGATATAATCCAATTAATGTCATTCCGATAGCTGCCATTGCTAGTTTAGCGATAACAATTTTTGATACTTTCATACAACTAAACCCACAACTAGTGGTACAATAATTATTCCTGACATGATAATAATCTTAAGAAAATCATTACGACTTAATGGTTTCATCTCTTCTCTATGAAACAATTTGTTCTTACGATAAGAGTCGATTTTCATATCTTTAGATTGTTTTGTCCCCTTCTTCACCTGTAGCAATATCTACTGCACGTAATATTTGTGAAACAAAGATTTTACCAACTCTACCATGTTCTTTAATGATATTTATGACTTGATCTTCTTTTGCTTCTGAAATTATGGCTTCTAATCTATATTTATCATTGAATTGTGGTACGAAAATCTCACTTCCCTTTGATGCGTGAATCTCAGAACCTGGTTTCTTTCCTCTTCCTCTTACTTTAGAGACAGTTAGACCGCCAATACCAATTTCTTTTAATCCTTCACTAATTGCCATTACGTCATTTTCTCCTAGAATTACTTCTATTTTGAGCATTTAGATATTATATGACAATTTACACAAATATAATTTCTGATTTTGATAATCATTTGATAATCATTTGATAATCATTTGATAATCATTTGATAATCATTTGATAATCATTTGATAATCATTTGATAATCATTTGATAATCATTTGATAATCATTTGATAATCAAATTTAGACATTGTTATTAATTTAAAATCAAATTTTTTATCATGGTACTGGATTCTGGAGATACAGCATGGATGCTTGTCGCTGGTAGTCTCGTACTTTTAATGATCCCTGCATTAGGTCTCTTTGAATCTGGCCTTTTGAGAAAGAAGAATGCGGCATCAATTTTTATGCAGATCTTCTTTGGTTTGGCACTTTTGAGTGTCATGTGGTTTGTATTTGGATTTAGTTTATCATTTGGTGAATCCACTATGGGTTTTATTGGTAACAATGAATGGGTATTCCTTAAAGGAGTTCCATCTGATGCTCCACTGGAACAATATGCCCCAACAATTCCAGGTGTGTTATTTGTCAAATTCCAATTGATGTTCGCAGCAATTACTCCACTTTTACTAACAGGAACAATTGCTGAAAGAATGAAATTTAGCTCATTTATCATCTTCATCGCTGCATGGTCCATGCTAATCTATTATCCTCTCGTACACTGGGTATGGGGTGGCGGTTGGTTAGCACAATTAGGTGTTGTTGACTTTGCTGGTGGTATTGTAATTCATACAAGTGTCGGTATGGCAGCACTTGCTGCAGCAATAGTACTTGGTAAAAGAAGAAATTATGGTCCTGCCATTATGATTCCTCACAGTATTCCACTTGCTGTCCTAGGTTCTTCATTACTGTGGCTTGGATGGTTTGGATTTAATGCTGGTAGTGCTCTATCTGCATCTGGTGGTGTTGCAGGTAACACTGTAATTGTAACTCACATGGCATCTTCTGTTTCTGCTTTAATTTGGGCTGGTCTTTCTTGGATTAGAACTGGAAAACCATCTGTTGTAGCAACAATTAATGGTGCAATTGCAGGTTTGGCAGGTATTACTCCAGCATCTGGATTCGTTAGTGCCGAACATGCTTTTGTCATAGGAATTGCAATCGGTGCAATCTCATACTCTGGTGTGGTATTATTCAAAGAAAAATTAAAGATTGATGATGCACTTGATGTAAGCTCTGTTCACGGGGTTGCTGGTATTGTTGGTGCATTAGCTATAGGAATTTTTGCAAGTACCGCAATTAATCCTGGAGGCGTTGATGGTTTACTCTTTGGAAATTCTGATCAGCTCTGGATACAAGCAGTAGGTGTTGCTGTTGCAGCTGTAATGGGCTTTGGTGGAACTTGGATAATTTTACAAATACTTAAGCGTCTTATTGGAATTAGGGTCTCACCCGAAGTGGAAGATATTGGATTGGATATTAGCGAACATGCTGAATCTGCATATTCTGATGAAGAGGAGTTCTTGTTAGGCATGGATGAATATACAGATGATTTGCAGGAAAAGGATGAAATACTATTCAAGAAGAAGTCAACTAGCGCTGAAAAATGACAATCAATTACGACCAATTAACAAAACAAGTCCTTGAATTAGATAATAAAGTAAGATTTGCAGGTGTTGCAAATAGTAAAGGCGAAATGATTGCTGGTGGGCAAAAAGATGGTGTTGCAAAGATTTTAGACGGTGATAATGTCAAAATGTCAATTCATTATGCATTACAAAAACGGGATCTTTATACCAATCTAGCATACAAAATTGGTTCAGAATTATCATCAATAACAGAATACGAAAAAGTTACAATGATTAGTATTCCCATAAATTCCAACGACTTGTTTATGATCAGTACTGAACCAAGAGCAGACTATTTGAAAATTATTGATTTTGTTCATTCAGAACTTAATTCCCAAAAATAACTACTGTAGGCATAATATTCTAGGAAGAGTTGATATTAACATAAAATCAAATTAGAATAAAAATGTCAACCAAATTCAATCTTGGAAAAAAACTCGTTTTACTTGTAATGTTAGTTACAATTACTGCATTAGGAATTACATCATACATGAGCACTGATTATGCATCTGAAACTCTCAAAGAAAGAGGTGGAGAATTATTAATTGGAGAATCTTCTATTAGAGGAGAATCTCTGAGATTATCTTTTGAATCAAGAATTGAACAAAATAATATTCTTGCAAACGATCCTATGATTCAATCATTAGTTTTAGAATTGAACAAAATTCCAAATAACAAACTAAAGGAATTCCAAGAGAATAATCGTAGAGACTTTTTAATTCAGGTTCAAGCATTTCAAGAATTAATTGGTTTTTCAATTGGATTTGAGGATACAAAGATAATTGGCAATAACGGCAAAGTTTTCTTTTCTCTTAGCGGTAATGCAGATGAAGATTATATTCAAAATGAATTATTTCAAAAAGGTCTAAAAAAATCATTTATTGTATTTGAACCGACAGAATCTGGTAAAAGATTGGTTGTTGTTTCTCCAATATTTGCAGATGATAGTAAAAAAGGAGATGAGCCAATTGGAGTGATTATTTCAAAAACTAGAACTACATCAATTGATAATATTTTGCTTAATAGAAGTGGACTGGGTGAAACTGGCGAAGTTTACATTGTAAATGATGATTATCTGATGTTATCTGAATCTAGATTCTTTGAAAATGCAGTATTTCATCAAAAAGTAGATACAATTGGTGTACAGAAATGTTTCAATGAAAAAGAAAACCATGTAGGATTCTATCCAGATTATAGAAATGTTCCAATATATGGTGCATCTAACTGTATGCCTGAATTTGGAATTGTTTTACTTGCAGAAATTGATGAAAAAGAACTCGTCGAACCAATCAAAATTTTACAAACTAGAATTTTGCTAACCAGTTTATTCATAACAATGTTAATGGGATTGCTTGCATACTTTGCTGCAGAATCATTATCACATCCATTAAAAGCCCTCAAAAATGCTGCAAACAAAATTGCAAATGGTAAGTTTGATGTAAGAACAAACATCACAACCGGTGATGAAATTGGTGAATTATCTCGTGCGTTTGATTCAATGGCACAAAAACTAGAAGAGTCATTAATTGAAATCAAAGAGAAAGAAGAAGTTATTAAGCAACTTGAGGGAGGCATGCTTCTAAAGTTTTCCCAACATGAAGAAAATGATTGTGTGGGTGTAATTGACATGAGTGATTCCACTAGAATATCATCTAAACTTTCAGATAGCGATGTTAGTAAAATGTATGAAATCTTTCTAAATTTTATGGCTAAAATCATTCTCAAATACAATGGTGAAGTTGTAAAAAATATTGGAGATGCATTGATGTTCAGATTTGCAAATATTGATTCCAAGGATTCTGCAGCAATGAAGAATGTAATAGAATGTTGTTTTTCTATGATTGAATCTCATGCTGAACTAAAAAAAGAACTTAATGCAGAAAATATAGATGCACTAGATTACAAAATTAGTGCAACATATGGTTCTGTTAAGGTAGCTGAAAGTACAACCTCGAAAATTTCAGATATTTTTGGCCCTACAGTTAATAGATGTTTTAAAATTAATTCATTTTGCCCAAAAAACAGTATAGTAGTTGACAATAACACGTATGAAAGTCTAAAAGACTGTAAAGAATACGAATTTATGCAATTCTGTTCAATTGAAATCAAACAAAAATACGGTTATAGTATTTTTGAAATTAAAAGAAAAGAATCCAAAACATGATTAAAAAATCATTTGTGCCTAAATTAGACTCATTAAAAGAATGATTCTTTGTGATGAAAATAACATCAAGTATTTAATTAACATAGTAACGTCTTTAGAATATGAAATTTTTGGTATTGTTTACAATATTTACAATTTTAGTATCTTCATCATTTGCTTATGCTGATGAATATGTCATTGATATTCCACATGGAGCATATAATCCTGAATTAAATACTCCTGCAGAGGTATGGTATGACCCTCCTCAATTGTTTGTAACTGTTGGAGATACTATTACATGGTATAATGATGACAAAGAAGGTCACACAGTTACAAGTGGTGAAGGTTCTGGAAGATTTGGTTGGATGAGTGATAACTTTGGAAAAGCAAATGGAATTTTTGACAGTGGTAGATTTATGCCAGGAGAGTCATGGTCATACAAATTTGAGGAATCTGGAACATTTTCTTATTATTGCACAATTCATCCATGGATGGAAGGAATTGTAATTGTTGAAAAACTTATTCCTGATTATCCACATGATGCAACTGGTAAAAAATTAGAATTCCCATTATTACAATATACTCCAGATAGAAGTATAGAAGTAAATCTGGCATGGGATCCGCCTGTAATTAAAACTCATGAAAAAATTCAATTTGTTTATCAATTCTATGATCCACAAACAAATTCAAATTTAGCTGAAATGAAATATGATTTTATCATTTTTCAAAATGGACAAGAAATTTTTCGTGATGAGGGTCTGAGTCAAATTGGTGGAGATTACCGCAATTTTGTTTTTAGTGATTCTGGATCAATTATAATAAGAATAGAAGGAATTCAATCACCTTCAATTTTTGCTGAGGAAAGTGTTACTGTTTTTGGTGATATACAAACTAAAGAACAACGTTCTGTTGATTTTACTAGTGCAGTTTATGATAATCCTGAAAAAACATCTCATGAAACTTATCATATAAAACCCGCCCAAAGACTAACAACTTATTACGAATTAATGTTGTTCATCATTTTGATTCCTGGCATAATGTTCATCATTGCATTGCTTTGGTTAAAGCAAAAACCAAAAATCCCTGATGAAAAACCTGGTGCTGTTAAAATCTAAAATAATAAAAAGAAATTAAAAATTGATTGAACTAATCTAATCGATTAATTCAGTCCAACCTTTGACGAAGACTGAGTTCTTGTAGAGTGGAACTGGTTGTCCAACAGTAAAGTCCATTGGTCTCATCCAGAAGATTGCTTTTGTTGGGCATACACCGATGCATGCACCATCAGAAATACATCTTTCTGGGTAAAAGACAAATGCTTTACCTCTCTTCCAGCCTTCAACTGGTTTTACTCTAAGGACATCTGGTCCAAGTGTGGTACAGATTTCTACACATAGTGCGCATCCGATACACATTTGTTCGCTGATGTCTGGAATAATTCCTACTGGCATAACAAAATTAATTCTTGATTTGGCATTAATATAATTTGCCTAAAATTATGGTCTTATAACGGCGTTTGATAATTTATAACGACGTTTTAAAATTGATCGCTCTAATCAAAATCAAATATTCTCTTGTTTTATAATGAATTTACTTGAATTAGCATCTGTTTTCTCTAGAGTGGTAATTACCAAATCATTTTGGATTTTTTTCAGAAAATAAACTCCTGTATTTTCTGATGTAATGATATGTTTTCCTCCTGGAGATAGTACCCACTCATCGTCTTTTTTTCTTGCCATGCCAGTAATAATTACAGATGATTTAGTTTGATTTCCAATAGATGATAGCAACATAATACATGAATTAATCAATCTTGCAGACTCTAATTCATCAAACAGATTGTAAACCCCATTAAAAGAGTCAATAATTATTAAAAATCGCTCTTTTGATACTTTAGAAATAATATCAGTTAATCTTTTTTTCCAATCTGATTTATCAGGATAAAAAATCATAACATTTTCTTTTTTTTGAATCATTCCAGATTGTACATATCCTGTATAAAGTAAATCCATATCCACAATAATTATAGAATTCTCAATAGTATTGATCAATCTATTAAGAAATTCAGTTTTATGAAAAGGCTTTAAGCATAATATGATATTGGGATTTTTTTGTTTAAATTGAATTTGAATTTTTGTCATATCATCTACAGATAGCTCAGGATTTTTATCCAACACTGCTTTAGGAGTTTACAGATATAATAATGAATTTAGTGTCAAAAGACATCCTATCTGATTTTCCAATTTCAGATAAAATCTATCTTAACAATGCATCTGTATCTCTTATGCCTAATCAAAGCATTGAGGCCATGAAAGAATTCCTTGTTACATACAACTCTATAGGTCCAGATTCAAAAGATTCTGAACCGTTTGTAACTGAGAAACTTCGTAATGTTAGAAAAACTATCTCAAAAATTATTTCATGTCAACCTGATGAGATAATTCTTACTCAGAGTACAACTGATGGAATAAATTTTGTAGCAAATGGATTGTCTTTTGAAAATGATTCTAACATAATTATTCGAGGAATGTCACACGAACATCATGCAAATTTTTATCCTTGGATTAAATTAAAAGAAAAAATTTCTATAAAAAATCTACCGATTGATATCAATGGCTTTTTCAAATTAGATGATCTAGAATCATATCTTGATAATAATACAAAATTGGTTGCTCTTAGTCATGCATTATACAACACAGGTTCCATATTGCCTGTTGAAACAATAGGAAAAATCCTTCATGACAAAGTCCCATTTTTTATTGACGGGGCACAATCTATAGGATGCATTGAAGATGTTGACGTATCACGAATTCAATGTGATTTTATGTCTTTTAACGGTTCCAAATGGCTTTGTGGTCCTATGGGCACAGGATTATTTTACTGCAACAGAAAATCAAGTGAATTGTTAGAACCTAAGACCATTGGTGGAGAATCTGCAATGATTTATGATGATTCAAAAATAGCATACAAAGAATTACCAGATAAATTCCAAGCTGGATTTAGAAATTATGTAGGAATAGTAGGACTAGAATCGTCTGCAAATTATTTACTAAATTTTGGGATAAGGAACATTCGTGAAAAAAATCAATATCTATCAAATCTATTTCGAGAAGAATTGTCAAAAATACCAAATGTCATTCTATATGGTCCAGAAGATCCAAATGATAGAACCAGCATTATCTCATTTAATATCAAAGGATCAGATTCACAAGAAATTGTAGACAAACTTGAAAAACAAAATATTGTTTTATCTGTTAGAGAAATAATGGAAAAGAAAATTGTACGTGCATCTCCTCACTTTTTCAATACTGAATCTCAAATTCTTAAAGTAATTGATGCAATAAAGAAACTATAGATTTTCTTGTTCTTCAATTACCATCATCGTTAATGTTGATTGAACTTTAGCGATTCTTCTGATTTTGTTGGTAATGATTGCACGTAATTTTTCAGCATCATCAGAGGATAATTTCAAGACAATGTCATATACGCCATAAACTCCCTGAATTTCAAACTTGACCTGTTCTTCGGCAAGAATTTTCTTAATTTCCTCTATAATTGACTCGTCTGTTCCTAAATCCGAATTCAATAATACATATGCTGTAGGCACAAGAAGTTTTTTCATAAACAGTATTTAACCTTTCATTGTTCAAAAACTGATTAATCACCAATACATTATCTTGATATGAAACCAATAGATCTCTCACTTTCCATATCTGAATCTCTTCCCACCTTTTCAGGATCTCCAAAACCACAATTCATTACATGGTCAGACATCAACACTGATAGGTATAATCTTGAACTCTTGTTCCTAAGCTCACATACAGGAACACATCTTGATGCACCATTTCATTTTGTCAAAAACGGTAAGAAAATCAACCAAATTCCACTTGATAGACTCATCGGAAAGGGTATTCTAATAAAACTAAAAAAAATCAAAAACTCTCCTATTACAAAATCTGATATTACATTATTTGAAAAAAAGAATGGCAAGATTCCAAATCATTCATCAATTTTTTTCTATACTGAATGGCAAAAAATTTAAAAAACGATAATTATTTTACCGAAAATCCAGGTCTAGATCCATCTTCAGCTAAATATCTTGCATCAAAAAAAAACCAACCTTGTTGGTATAGATTCTCCAAGTATAGATCTTGGAAAAGATGAATCATTTACTGTTCATAAAATTTTATCAAAAAATAATATTCTGATTGTAGAGAATTTGACAAACATGAACAAAATACAGTCTAAGGAATTTGACTTTACTATTCTTCCATTAAAGCTAAAGGACGCTACAGGCTCACCTGTTCGCGCAGTAGCAACATAATCTATCATTTCGTAATACTAAAAATGTAGAATAATTATAATTTCATTATGAGCAAACCTGGTAATATTTGGAGAAAAGTTCATGGGAAAATCACTAAAAAACCAACAAACTTTTCTTGGCTTATTGAAGAAAAATTAGCTGGTTCTGGTATTCCGACTAGTTATGATGAATTTGATTGGCTTCTAAATCAAGGAGTAAAATCAATTGTGACAATGACTGAAAATGCACTTCCAGATGATTGGGTACAAAATATTGGTTATTTACATGTGCCAACACCTGATTTTACTGCACCTGATATGGACAGAATAGATTCTGCTGTAGACTTCATTCATGAACAAATCAATAATGATCAGGCAGTAATGGTTCATTGTGCAGCTGGAATGGGCAGAGCAGGAACAATACTGGCATGTTATTTCATTAAATACAAAAAATTTTCTGCAGATGATGCAATTAAAAAAATTCGAGATGAAAGACCAGGTTCAATTCAATCTGAAGTACAAGAATTAGCTATCGGATTTTATGAAAAACATGTAAGAAATTAGTTTAAACAAATTCTGAAACTAATTTTCCATCTACAACTTTAATCTTCAAGATTTTGTCTTCTTGAAAAAACAAAGTTAATCCACCGTCTGAATCAGGATCTTCTATTTTTACAAGTTCTAGCATTTTGATTGGATCAAATTTTTCCATTCATATCACCTATTCTGGAATTGATACGGTCTCAATTTTACCATCAACTGCCTTAATGAACATAAACCTGTTGTCTTTGAAGATAAAGGTGATTCCTCCTTCTTTATCTGGTTCTTCAACTTCAAGTATTGGTTGTCCTAGCAGACCATCGTATTTTGCCATTGATATTTCCAGAAAAAAGTTCCTTATATCCCTAATTGATTGTTATCTCAATTTCACTAGAACTATTTTTGATACTTCCAGTTTCTGTAAAATCATGTTTTTGCCAGGATGCAAAAGCTTCTGCTCCTATCTTATGTTTACCTGATCCTAAATCAGATGCTTTGAATACAAATTTTTCATTAAAATCAAACAATTCTTGCCTAACTTCTTCTTCTGTTAGTCTGATAAATGGTTCAAAATTTTTGGCTACTTGGACCCAAATTCGTCTGTCTTTCATTGGATTGACTAGTTTTGGATTTCTTGTCCAAAATATTGATGCCTTTCTGTACGTGTCAATGGTTCTTCCTAATTCCTTCTTTCTGAACCCACCAGATGTCAATTTTATACCATATTTCAATTTGAATGAAACATCGTTATTGTTGTATGCTTTTGTCCAATTAGCCTCATTAAAGGCATCTCTAATGTCGCCTTCAACTGAAAATTGGACATTTATCTCAATATTTTCGTCAGAAGAGTACGCATCCTTGGATTTTACTAGTTCAATTGCTGAAATCCTGCTTTCTCCCATTGTTACCGCTCATAATGATTTATATCCGCAATAAGTGCTTTTTCTGAATACATGAACGCACAAGTGATCAGTTCCGAGCCTAAAGAAATCAGCCTTTCAATCACTGAAACTGATATTGGAATTTTGTACATAATTCAGCATGAGCTACTAAAAGCATCAAATATCGATTTTGCAGGTGTTATAGTAAAACATCCTCTTACCAACGAATGTTGGATGAGGATCAATTCTAGTTCAAAGCCACTTGATGAGATCAAAAAAGCAACAGATTCAGCAATTAAAATGGCTGAAGAGCTCAAACAACTATTCAATTCTAAAATTAAGGTAAATTAAATTGAAATTTTGCCCCAAGTGTGAGGTTAAATTAAAAAATAGTGGTTCAGGCCTTCAATGCTCTAAATGTGGATATTCTGAAGGAGGAGAATCTAAAACAACAAAAAAAATAACTACTGAAGAAGAACCTGATTTCTCACTTCTTGCTTTTGAAGGAGATGAAGGTGAAGACACTAACCCAACAGTAAAAATTGATTGTGAAAAATGTGGACATGATGAAGCAGTTGGTTGGATGTTTCAAACTAGAAGTGCTGATGAACCTACAACTAGATTTTATAGGTGTCAAAAATGCAAATACACCTGGCGTGATTACACATAACGTTTAACTTGTACTTAAAGAGAAGAAAATTGATTTGACTTTTGGAGCAAAAACAAGTGGTTCAGACGATCTAAAGGCTATCATTTCTGCAATATCTACACTAGTTGAAGAAGCAACTTTTGTTGCAACCGCAGAAGGAATTACTTTCAGAGGAATGGATCCATCACATGTTGCTTTAATTGATATTTCTTGGCCTAATTCTGCATTTGAAAAATATGAATGTGATAGTGATATTAAATTCGGAGTAAGGATTGATGAATTTTCAAAACTTATCAAAAGAGCTGATAAAAAAGACAGCATAGAAATTAGTATATCTGAACAAAATATGTTACTTGTAACAGTTGGAAAAAATAAAAAATACAAAATGCGTCTAATTGAAAGTTCTGCAACTGATACTCCATTACCAAAAATTCCATATGACTCTAAAATCATTTTGACTTCTTCAAAATTTGATAAAATACTCGGTGATGTACAAGTTGTATCTGATTATCTAACTATCCATACGTCTGATTCAAAAGGAGATTTTTCAGGAAAAGGAGACTCTGGAGAAGTTGTAATAGATTTAGATAAAGATGATAAAGAAATTGAAGAAATTTCATCTAAAGAAGACAGTGTTGGTACCTATAGCTTAGAATATCTAAATCCGGTAGTAAAAGCAGTAGGTTCCAATGCAGGCTCAATCACATGTGAATTTTCAAGCGCAAAACCGCTTAGAATCGAATTCAAGGTAGCAAATATTGGCAGAATTCACTTTTACTTGGCCCCACGCGTCGAAAGTTAAAGCATTTAAAGATTAACTAGTTCAGGTATTTTGAATTGAGACTCGTAATAAAATATGGTGGAACATCAATTTCTGCTGCAAAAGACATCCAAGCAGTAGCTAAACACCTTAATGAATTATCAAAGAAAAATCATATTGTTGTTGTATGTTCTGCAACTACTGGAACCACTGATGATTTAATAGAAATTTCAGAATCAATAAAAAAAGAAAATAAATCAAAAGCAGAACAACTTGCATCAAAAATTACCAATAGACACAAACAATTGGCTAAACAGACAATCAAAAAACCTGACATAAGGAAAAAGTTACTTGCAAAATTTGATCAAGATTTTACTGAACTCCTTGCACTAATTGACGGTATGGTGTTGCTAGGTGAAGTTACACCAAGAACAATGGATTATCTATTTTCATTTGGAGAAAGACTTTCGATAAAATTAGTTTCATCTGCAATTGATGATGCTGGAAAAAAATCAATTCCTCTTACTGGCAAGGAAGTAGGCATCGTCACTGATTCTAATTTTGGTGAATCAAAACCGCTTATTGATACAACTAGGTTAAGAGTATCAAAAACTATAGATGCTTTATTCTCAAAGAAAACAATCCCAGTGGTAGGAGGATTTGTAGGTGCTGATCAACATGGACATATAACCACTTTCGGTAGAGGTGGTTCTGATTATTCTGCAACAATCATAGGCTCTTGTATCAAAGCAGATGAAATCTGGTTAATGAGTGAAATAGATGGATTGATGACTGCAGATCCTAAAATTGTAAATAATGCAAAATTACTCAAAGAAGTTTCTTACATAGAAGCAATTGAAATGGCTTTGTTTGGTGCAAAGCAAATACATCCACGAACATTTGAACCTCTAATCACAAAAAAAATCCCAATGAAAATTAGAAGTTCTTTCAATACTAAAAATGAAGGAACACTAGTTTCAGCAACAACCTCACAAGCAGTGAGAAATACTGTAAAATGTGTAAGTAATGTAAAAAATAATGGATTAATTGATGTCCAAGGAGGCAGTATGGTTGGAACTCCAGGTACTGCAGCAAAAATATTTGCAACATTGGCAAAAGCTGGAATCAATGTAATGATGATTTCTCAAAATCCCTCTGAATCAAGCATAACAATTGTAGTGAAAAACACTGACCTTGACAAAGCTGTGAGTGCACTAGAACTGGAATTATTGGGCAAAATAATCAAAAAATTAGATGTCACTACAGATGTTGCCATCATTGCATTGATTGGCTCAGGAATGAGAGGAACAGTTGGAGTTGCCTCAAAAGTATTTGGAGCAATTGAGAAAAATAAAGTAAATGTATCTATGATCACACAAGGTTCATCTGAACTTAATCTAGCATTTGTTGTAAAAAATTCTGATACAAATGCTGCTGTTCGTGCTTTGCATAATGAATTTGCACTAGATAAAATCAACTAAGACAAATCATTTAAGGGAACAATCTTCAGATAGTTTATTGAAAAAATTTCCAGCTCTGGTATCCATTGCAATTTTTGTAGTTAGTATAATTTTTGTTTCCTCAACGTCTGATCAATTTGTTGATGCAGGTTCTAGGAAAAAAATTCATTTTACTCAAACCATAACATCCTCTCAAGATCCAGGTCAAGGACACAATAATCATCAATTGGCATTAGTTTTGTCTCCAAATGAGGGAACAATATATGATGGTTCTATGACATTTACTTCAAGCGAACCTGTACAGATTGTAATTTTACATGAAATTAATTCTCAAGAATCAAAAGGTCAGCCTATATGGACTGTAGATGGAAAAACGATTTATGGTTTATCTTTAGTAGATTTACAAAAAAATTCAGGCTCATTTGAGTTTACAGGCGCTGCACTTGCATTACATTCCCCAAGTTCAAAAGAATTCACCGCAACTGTTAGTATAGACGGATGGATTAGAGGACAACCAACTGAAGTAATTATGCAAAAATTAGAATTACAAAAAGAACCATCACAATTACTTTCAAGAACTAATGTTCCAGCCACAATCCCGATGCACAAAGGAATCTATGAAGGAGATCAAGTTCTTTATATCATAACTGATGGAAGTGATGAAGATTATGCTAAAACAATTACAGAAAAACAACAATGGAATGTAGAACATGCTCCTGTAATTGCTAATGTTCCAGAAAACACTTTTCAAAAATTATTTGTTTTTAAAAATGGTGTAAAAGGTGATGGAATCTATGGTTTTCAAAATGATGTATTTTCCAGTACACCTGCTCAAGAATCAAAATATAGTGCTTTGAGTTCTATTATAGAAGTTACATGGAAGATTGGCCAAAAAGAAACTGAATTTAAATCTGCAGCAGATGTTATTGCAGCAGAAGAAGGTGGTAGAGTTGAGTTTAATGAAACGGGTATTGTGCTAAATACACCTCAAATTGTTTGGCCTGATGGACAAATGACAATTCGTTCAGATAAAGAAATATCTAATGAAATGTCTTACAGCGGCGGTCAAATTACAGAAATTAATGAAGAAGAAATGTCTGTAACTTTTGTGGCTCATAGAGGTTGGGGACCAGATGGTAGAACAATTTACTATATTGTTACTGATGCTACACCATCAGGACCAGCTGAATCAATGGGTGTAGTTTCATCACCAAAATCTGCAAGTCTTATAGCTCATTCAGGCGCAGTTGATCTTTTCCAATTCAAAAATGGAATCATCGGTTCTGGCCCATTAGGCTTTCAAGCAGGAATTGCTGGTGCTTCACTTGATGATGAGAATTATAGTCCAATGTGGAGAATTTACCTTGTTGAATGGAATGATCCAAAATATGCAAAAATCTTAGAAACAAAGTCAGATATTGACTCATTTCGTGCAGATGGTTTGTTATCAGTAACTATTGCAAGACCAACTAATAGTGATCATATAGTTAATTGCCCATTTATTGATCCGTTTCAATAGAGTACCGCTAAACGGATAAATTACTTGAGAAAAAATTTCTTTTAAAATTGACTGGTAAACTCTACATTGTTGGTGTCGGACCAGGACATCATGATCATATGACATTTAGAGCAAAACAAGTGATCGGTGAAAGTGACACAATTGTAGGATATGAAACTTATGTAAATTTAGTCCAAGATCTAATTAAAGGAAAAACTGTTCATCGTTATGCTATGACACAAGAAGTTGAAAGAGCTCATCAGTGTATTGATCTTGCCAAATCTGGAAAAATAGTTTCACTTGTTTCAAGTGGTGATCCTGGAATTTATGGAATGGCTGGTTTAATCTATGAAACCCTTGCTGAATCTGGATGGAGTCCTAAAGATGATCTTCAAGTTGAAATTGTCCCAGGTGTATCTGCACTTAATTCATGTGCATCAATTATTGGTTCTCCACTAATGAGTGATTTTGCAGTTGTTAGTATGAGTGATTTGTTAGTTCCATGGGAAGTAATCTCAAAAAGGGTAGAGGCAGCAGCACAAGGTGATTTTGTTATGGTCATTTACAATCCTGCAAGTAAGAAAAGAACACATCAATTACAAGATACACGAAAAGTTCTTCTAAAATATAGAAAACCCACTACTCCTGTTGCAATAATTAACGGCGCATTTAGAGAATCTCAAACTATTATAATGACTGATTTAGAGAATCTACCTAATCATTCAGATGAATTAGGCATGACTTGTACCGTAATAATTGGAAATTCATCAACATACACTTACAAAGATTTGATGATTAATCCAAGAGGTTACAAATCAAAATATAATTTAGAAGAACAAACCAATCCAATCTCAAAGTCTAAAAGCTTTTCTTGATTGCTTCGCTTAATTCATCATTTAGGTTTAATTTTTCTCTGATAGGGGAAATGACCTTTACTAAATAATTTCCAACAGTTTGTTTCAAATCTTCTGGATGTAATTTTTTTTCTACAAAATCTTTTTCGAGTTGTTTGTAATTTGTATATGATACATTACCGCCAAATTTTTCTGGCCTTTCAACTTTAATTTCATCAAATTCATGAAAAATTACTGTTTTTGAAATTTCTAATAGTGGGTTATTTTCTATATTTGCCTCTTCACACCACGCCTTACTGATTTTTTTCGTTATTTCATCATCAGTATTATGTACAAAAATGCCTGAATTTGGATCTGATTTACTCATTTTGCCCAATATTTTATCGTCATTTGAATCTGCAGGCTTTGAAAGTCCTGGAAGTAATTTATGATGAACAGCAACTGGAACCTTCCATTTCATTTTTGGAAAAATTTCTCTTACAAGCATGTGGATTTTCCTTTGATCCATTCCAGCATGTGCAATATCTACATCTAAAGAATGAATATCCACTGCTTGCATTGCAGGATAAAGTAACTTTGCAACATCAATTTTTTTATCATCTTCTGATCTTCCCATTATTGTTAAAGTTCTCATTGTTCTTGCAATTGACATATGTTTAGTAAATTTAACAAGATCAGACCAGTATTCTGTTTTGTCTTCATATAATTTTGAACCTAATACAATTTCAGCATCAGGACAAACTAATTTGAATGCATCTTGATAATATTTTGAGACTTTTGCAATTGTTTCCCAATCTCCACCCAGTTTGTCATTTATCAGAGTATGCCAATCAGCAAGAAAGATTTTACATTTTACACCAGCCTTGACAAAATCATTGACTTTGAATCCAGTACTTATTAGACTGCCAAGATGTAAAAAACCAGAAATTTCTAAACCAATATAGTGATTTGGAGATGAATTTGTTTTGAATAATTCAATTAATTCTTCCTGTGTTACTATTTCTTCTGTTGGTGGTCTTTGAATCAAATTTACTTTTTCTATAATGTCCAAATCAAAACAACTTTTGAGAATAAACGTATAAAGTTATTCAAAAATTTAATTTGAACTTGGAAGCTTTGAATATAGGATAATCCCTTTATTATTTATGACTCTAGAAGAAGGATTAGAATTAATTGAAAATTACAAAAAGGCCCTAAAGAAATTTTTGGAAACATTACCTGAACAATCAGTTCAATTAGGCTCAGAAATGATCCAAACATTATCAATGAATTCTAAAAATGAAATTGCAAACTTAGAAGCAATTGAAAAAGCACTCAAGCAACAACCAAAATATCAATCTGGATTGTCTGAATAATTTTTACTTGCAATTTTTTTTGTGCTTTCGCAAATCTTCTGAATAATCAAATTCAGTTCCACATACTCTACATTTCTCCTTTTTCTTGTTATGGGCTTTTTCTTGGTGTTTTTTTAATCTCTCAGAATCAGGAAGAACCGTTCCACACTTTTTACATTTTAATTCATTTTTGTTTGAACCAAATAATCCCATGATAAAGACATCTAAACATACTAGAAATAGTTTTTTTGTAAGATTTATCTAAAAATTTACTATTGATTCAAATTTCTGCTTCATTTAGAGTTTTTCTAGGTTTTGTGCTTAGATAGAATGCATGAGTACTAATTATGAATGCTGCAAGAAACATTTTGATAGCAAAAATTGTATTCCATGGACGTTCAGGATCTGGATATGCAATTGATAATCTGTCAATATCAGGAAGTACTCCATCAACAATTCCTCCAGAGATTTGAGCAGTTAATACTGTAGAATTGTACAATACCTCAAACAAAGTGATTATTGCAAAACCTAGTAACATCAATTGTAATAATGCCATTTTTACACCTACAATTTTATTTCCTGCGGTTCTTTTCCATCCAATTCTTGAAACACAATACCATCCAATGATTGTAGAGAAAAATATCCAAGTTGTCACTCTTGCAAAATTTTCAAACGGAATAGTTGTATTGTGAATTGCTTCACCCATAACATAAGTTCCATTTTCAATCCATTCTATCATGGTAACATATACTCCAAAAATCAGCGATGACGCCATTATGAATCCACAAATATAGAAAATATACAAATAAACTTTGTAGCCTGTATCTGATTTTTCAAGATGTCGTGGTTTCATTATGCGGTTTGCCAAATTTTGAAATATAAAAATTCATGTTTCATTATTGAGATTTATAGACTAGTTATTAACAGAAATAATGTTGAAAATTCCAATTAATGTTCCTCTAATAGGCAAAGAAGAAATATCTGCAGTTACATCTATTCTAAAAAATGGTGCTTTAACATCAGCTTCAAATCAAGGTGGAAAAAATGTTCAAAATTTTGAAAAATCTGTAGCATCTTTTGTAAAATCAAAATATGTAATTGCAGTAAATTCTGGGACTTCTGCTTTACAGGCTGCACTTTATGCATTGGATATAAAAAATGGAGATGAAGTTTTAGTTCCTTCGTTTACATTTGTAGCAACTGCAAATGCAGTTATTTCAACAGGGGCAAAACCTATTTTTGTTGATATTTTGAAAGAAAACTATACTATTGATCCATATGAACTAGAAAAAAAAATTACAAAAAAAACCCGTGCAATCATTCCTGTTCATCTTTACGGAAATATGGCTGATGTAGATAGATTAAATGAAATTTCTAAAAAATATAATATTCCAATCATTGAAGATTCTGCTCAATCTTTAGGTAGTATGTATAAAGGAAAACATTCTGGTACTTTTTTTGAAATGGGATGTTACAGCATGTATCCTGCAAAGGTAATGACAGCAGGTGAAGGTGGGTTTGTTGTAACTGATAATAAAAAACTCAAAGATAGATTATTGATGATTAGAAATCACGGAATGATTCATGGGTATGATACTAAGATATTTGGATTAAATTTAAGATTACCCGAAATTAATGCTGCAATTGCAACTGTACAAATGAAAAAACTTCCTAACTTTTTAAAAATCAGAAAACAAAATGCCGAATTATTAACAAGATTACTTTCTGATCTTAAAATTACATTACCTCGTCAACGAAAAAATGAAAATGTAAATTGGTATCTTTACACAATTGCCCTTGAGAAACGCGATAAACTTTTGAAAAAACTAAATGAAAAAGGAATAGGTGCTGCATCGTATTATCCTACACCTGTTCACAAGACACCATTTTACAAACTTGATACAAAACTTCCTGTTACTGATTGGGCATCATCACATGTCCTTTCATTACCAATTCATCCAAAAGTTACTCAAAAAAACATTGAATTTATTGCTAAAACTATTCGTGATATTTTGTGAATGCTATAGGTGAAGCAATTGGAGAACTTTGTAAGGTAATTTTACCAATCCATGAGGACTATTATCTTGGAAATCCAAATTCCGCAATAGCAGTTTGTACACTTTCAAGCATGAATTTGCTCAAAAGCTTTGCAAATCCTGAAATTCTAAATAAAATATCAATAGTGGGACGACTACTTTCCGAAAATAAAGGAATTGATTCTATAATCAAACATGTAAACAAAAATTCTCAAATAGACACAATCGTTGTTTGTGGAAAAGAAGTTTGGGGGCATAGATCTGGTCATTCTTTATTTGAATTACACAAAAATGGAATTGATCAAAAAAATCGAATAATTAATTCCATCAGTCCTGATCCGTATCTAACAGTGTCAAAATCAGAAATTTTCAACAAAATGTAAATCTTGTAAATTTGATTAATGAGACTAGATTTGAATCAATCTTAAAAAAATCCAGAATTTTTTAATATCCATTTCGCTGTCTTTTACGATTAATCTCATTTTTCTTTTTGTACTCTTCTAAAATATCATCAGGAGTTAATTTCAACTCTAATGATGCTTGTACAACAAAATGCCAAATATCAATTAACTCTTCTCTTGCTTCTACTTCATCAAATTCAATTGGAGTTTTCCACCATTTCCAGTTTGTTGTACGTTGCAATTCAATTGCTTCATGCATAATGGCTGTACATAAAGCAGAAATTCTTCCTTCAGAATCTTTTGGATATCTATCTAACTTCATCATTTCTGAAAGACCTTTTTGAAGTTTGAAAATTGTCTCTAGTCGATCTTTTTCTGATGTTGTATGGGACAATGGTAAATTGATTTGATAAATTATTGAACTTAAGTCTTTTTAGAATCTAATCATCTTTTCATAAATTTTGACACGTTTTGTAATGTCAGCATTTTTAATTTTCAACAATCCATCCAAGCCATATTTTTCAACTGCAAATGAACCTAAAACATTTCCATATACTACAGCTTTTTTAATATCTGATAATTTCGTAGATTTTTTACTTGCAAGATAACCTATCATTGCCCCTGCAAAAGAATCTCCTGCTCCAGTCGGATCTACCACATCCTCTAATGAAAACCCTGCAGTCGGAAAAATTACATCATCATAAAACATCAAGGAACCATGTTCTCCTTTCTTAATTATAACATATTTTGCTCCCCATTGCATGATTTTTTTAGCACACTTTATCAAATTGAATTCTTTTGTTAGAAGTTTAGCTTCCTCATCATTGATTACGACTGCATCAACTGCCTTGATCATTTTTATCACTGCATCGCGTTTAGTGGATATCCAAAAATCAATTGTATCACACATAGAAAATCTCACTTTATCAAATTCTCTAATCAATTTGGTATTTTGTTCTGGATCATTATTTGCAAGATATACAAACTGAGATTTTTTATAAGCTTCTGGCACTGTTGCTTTAAAATCTTCAAGTACATTTAGTTCAGTTTTTAAAGTTGATCTTGTACTTAGTGTATTGTCATATTTTCCATCATAACGAAATGTTTTACCTTCCTTGATGGTCAATCCTTGCAAATCAAGGTATTCCGATAAAATTTCATGATGTGTTTTGGGAAAATCTTTTCCAACCACTGCAATTAATCCTGTATCTACAAAATTACTAGCTGAAATAGCTGCAAATGTAGCAGCTCCGCCTAAAACGTTTTTGAGTGTTTTTTTTGGGGTTCTAATGGTATCTAATGCTGTAGATCCAAAAACAGTAAGCATTAAATGAAAAATTAATTTTGATGTATAAATTCTCTTGTTTGTTCTTCTGTTGGATAGTACACAAATGGAATATCAATTGATGTAACTACCATATCATATTTTGTTATACCCGAAATTCTAATTGATTTGGATTCATCTGAATTTGCATCTGTATGGAATGTACCTTTGACATAACTATTGTCTAATGGTTGTAAAGAAAATGATTCCAAGTTACCCTTTCCAATAATTTCATCATTAGAAATTATAAAAAATTCAGTTTCTCCAGCTGTTAAAATCAATAATGAAGGGTTTTCAAATCTTAACTCTACATTATAGTTTGATCCTTTTTCATCTTTACTTGATAATTCACTTTGACTAATACTCACTCCTATTTGTGAAACAAATGCATATTGTGAATAACTAAAAATACTAATTGCTAATACAAATAAAACAATAATTCCTGTTTTTTTGGATGATTTCATGACTAGTTTTAACAAATTTACTTTTTAACCAAAAACGAAAAAAATCCCAATAAATTGTGTAAAAGTTTTGATCTAATCTTAAACCTCCTTAAAGCTAACAGAATAAATCAAAATTATACAATAATTTGGTATTGGCTAGAATTAAACTGAAAATAGGTGAAAACGAAATCGAGGTAGATTCTAGAGATTTCTATGTTGATAATCAAACATTAGGTGAAATCATTGATGATATTTCTAATCATTTACCTGAAAATCAGGCAAAAATGGTATATGAAACTGAAGATACTCAAAAACCAACTTACGTTGAACAATCTGAAGTTCCATTTGGCTTAGAATACCTTGATGATGCCGAAGCTTACGAACCAGAATTCAACGAACCAAAATACATAGCTTCACATGAAATTAAATCAAAATTACGAATTTTAGAAACAAGTAGATTTTTTGATTCTCCTAGAACAGTTACTGAAACTGTTCAACAACTTAGAGAATATGGCTGGGCTACTAGTCCTTTAGACGTGTCAAAAGTATTAGCAAAAATGGCATCTAACAAAGAAATCTTGAAAAACTCTGAAGAAAATAGAATTCATTATTTTGTTCAAGAATCATTAATGACTAACTAGAAGAATAATCACACTTTTTGCAAGTAAGAAAAATTTCTCCATCTAAATGATCAAAATGTGCATTACATTTTTTGCAGGTGTGATGCATATCATAATATCCATCTTCCTCAATTTCTCCAATTCTATTTGATTCTAGATCTGTACTTTTACACTTTATACAATGACAACCACATTCAATTTTCATGACTATTCTCCGACAATGTATGTATACATGAATTGACTATACAAATCATTGGAAAAGAAAAGAGAGATCCCAATAGAAATCGATGATCATTTCAAACTCTTTGGCAAGGAACCATGGGAAGTAGATTATGGTGAAAAATGTGTTATTTGTAACGTTAGGATTGATGAATATGGTTTTTGTTCTTGTGGTTCTAGTGGAGACTAAATTTTCTTACTAAAGGAATAATCATTACCATCAAAAATCCAATAGCTATGGGTGCAAATATTGGAAATTCAGGTATTACCGTTGTACCTATAATTGTTATTTTACCTGTACTATCTGGTTTCATGTTAATCCAAACATGTGTTCCATTATTGACATATTCATGAAAATAAGTTTTCTCATCATTCAAAAATACCTCATATGGTCCCCACAATAATTCTAGAGGTACCACGGTTGTAACAAATCTATTTTCGTTATTTATTTTGAAACTAATTTCTTTGTTATGTTGGCTAAAATTAAAATCACTTATTTCTGCCAATGTCTTAACCTCAACTGCAAATTTCATATTTTCCCAATTTATATATTCTATATTTTTTGGTTCATCTATAGAATATTCCAAAATCATTTGACATCCATGACAAGCAAATCCTTTTTTGTCATCTAGGTAAACTGGCCTTTCATTAACAAAAATTAGATCAACTCTTTCTGGAATAATAAAAGATGTTTTTTCAAGATATCTAAAATCCCATGTCCATACATCATCTATCTTAGAAAGTGCATCTTCAAGTTCGTATTCTATAATCAATTTTTCACTTGATGGTTGAAGTAATAGCATGGTGTTATCTGCATTTGTAGAAAAAAGCTCTTCTTCTCCTTGGTTATTTAATACTGAAATATTTGAAACAGTCCCAGAAATCAATTCAAGATCTACTGGCAAATTTGATGCACGGGTTATGTGTTTGACATGAACCTTTCCATCTTGAGAAATTGAAATCTTGACTAGTTCTTGTCTAGCTTTTTCACCCATTGAAATCTGAGCATCTGCCAGTGGAACTAATGATATAATTGTTAAAATCACTAAAAGACTACAAATCTTTGTATTCATTTATTCCACAGTAATATGAATCATTATTGCTTTTTCTAGTGGACAATCATTACTATCTCTATCTAGATTAACAATTTTATCTGCAACATCCATTCCTTGGGTTACTTCTCCAAATACAGTATATTGTCTATCTAGAAATACACTATCAGAAGTAACAATGAAAAATTGTGAACCTGCACTATCTGGATCTTGTGATCTAGCCATAGAAACTATGCCTCGCAAATGTGATCTTGAATTAAATTCGGCCTTGATACTATATCCTGGTCCGCCCATTCCCCATGAACCTTTGTTATCTGTCTTTGTATTAGGATCGCCTCCCTGAATCATAAATCCTGGAATAACTCTATGAAAAAGTGTCCCATCATAAAATCCATCTTTAGCTAATTTCTCAAAATTTCTTACAGTTTCTGGAGCTAATTCAGGAAGAAGTTTAAATGAAATGTTTCCCAATTTAGTTTCAATATTTACTGTAGCCATTAGGATGAATCGACAAACACATCTTAATAGTCTTTTGCGAATCTAGTTTTGAATATTACTTCAGATGTTTTAACAATATTGAAAAATTTATAATAATTAATACGTTTTTCGTTAGAAAATTTATTGTTATAGACTAGAAATTTCTGATTCATAATTATATCAAAAATCTGAATGAGTAAGATGTAACAATTTTAAAATTTCAAAAGTTATAGTGTTATATAGAACAATTAAAATTTAGAATTCGTTGAATCGTACAAACCAAAGCACGATAATTAAAGAAGCGATTAATTCTTATCTTGACAAAGGAGTAACCGACAAACAGGATATCTACACCAAAGTCGTTGATGAACTTGGCGTTCCAAGACCAACCGTAAGAAGAGTTGCAAGAGATCTAAGAACCGAACTATTGCAAAAAATTCAAATCTTACAATCAGATATGCCAAAAGCAACTGCTACCCCTGAAGAAGACGAATAAACTCGGCTCTTTTTTCTTTTTAATTATATTATTTTCTGATTTTTAGCATTACTGTTATAAATAATGAGATTTTCAAATAATCATGGGATACTTGGGTAACCATTTAGCAACAATCGTAACTGGAGTATTTGCAGCTATATTGACAGCATTATGGCCATATTTTGTTGACTTTGCACCAATACTAAACTTTGTCTTCATTATGGCAGTACCAATAACATGGTTCTTGACTTTTACTTGCTGGATCTCCCAGAAGAGTACTGATTACATGCATAGACACGCTCCATTACATTCTGAAAAAAAAAGCTTGAGTAATACTCAAACTATTCAAACTACGTCGACTTCACAAGTAAATCTTTTAGAAATTAAACATATTCAAGATGAATTGCTACTTGAATTAAACAATGTAAAAGAATCAGTTAAACTCAAAGATAGTGAGATTGAAAGATTAAATCAAGAAATTTCTAATCTTGAAACTCTTGTACAAATTGAATCACTAAAAACTGAACTAGCTAATCTCAAAATGTTGGCTTCTGGAAAAAAAACCAAGAGTAAATAATCTAATCTTTACAGTTACAACAAATTTCTCCATGATTATTTTTACAACTTGGACAACTAACAGCTCCACCAAAATGGCATTTACATGAACATAATTCAGTAGGATCTTTTTTTACACTCATTAATACAAATTCTATTTGATGTTAGTATTTGACTTTTACACATTAAACAATGATAAATTGTAACAAATCTTTAATTCCAAATTAGTAACATGATTTTTAATGTGAAACATTTTGTTGAAAACATATCAATTATTATTTGACAACTTTTTACATTTTATTTTCTTACTGAATTAATTATCATAATTTTAGATAATTGATTTCATATCAATTGATTCTCTAAATATATCTCAAATATATAATAAATTTTGAAAAGAATTCATTAATAATTATGCAAAACCATAATCCATTTTTTTGTAATGATATATTTAAGTTTGAAAAATCATGCATTGTATACTATAGAAAATGACAATAATTTTTGAATAAATTTACAGTACTTGGCTTGATCAAGGAAAATTGAGATCAAACTAGATATGGTTATCATATAAAATACTAAATTATAATTGAATTAATTTTGATGTAATTTGGAAGCAATCTCTAATGTCTCATCTACCATTTCTTTTAATCTATTTCGAGTATCATTATCTGTAATAGAATTTTCTGATACAGATTCAGTGGTTAGAAACACGGCTTTAGGATTTGTTATTACTCTAAAATATGACAATAATTGTGTGATCAATGTTTGAACATTAGTAAAACCAATATTTCCAGCAGCCAAGATTGTGATTCCCGCAACCTTTCCTGAAGTTTTTTTATAATCAATATATTCAAACAGATTTTTTAATGCTGAACTAAAAAATGAATTATAAATTGGTGATCCTATTAACCATACATCTGCATCCATAATATCTCTTGCAGCAGTTTTTGTTGTTTCATTATATTGTATGTCTAGGCCTCTATAGTATTCAATTTGACCTTCTGAAAGATTGATAAATTTTGTCTCTTGATGTTTTGATTTAGTATATTCAAAAACATATTTCATTAACACTTGTGTATTTGCATTTTTTCTTGGACTTCCAGAGATAACTACAATTTTCATAACATTAACCGTTTGTCTTTGTATTTAAATTTCTAAAAATTTTAAACTTAAACGGGCTTGGAGGGCTTCGATCCCTCGACCTGTAACTTAGGAGGCTACTGCGCTATCCATGTTGCGCGTCAAATTGACTCTGCGCTACAAGCCCAGCAAAAAAAACATTCTTAATTATTTAAGCGTAATCAAGATTCTCTTTGATCATGTTTTGAATTTTTCCCCAATCTTTGTTTTCTTTATCATTCCATTTTTCAAAAAATACAACATCTTTCAATTCTAATCTTGGTAACCAACCTTTAGTTTCAAGATCTGGTTTTTCAGCAAACTCATCAACATATCCTAAACACAAGTATGCTACAGGAATTACATGCTCTGGTAAGTCTAAAGTTTCTTTTAATGTTTCATTTGATAGAATACTTACCCATCCAAGACCTACTCCTTCTGTTCTAGCTGACAGCCATAAATTCTGAATTGCACAACATACACTATAGAGACCAGCTTCTGGAATACTTGATCTACCAATCACAAATGGTCCAAATTTCGTAGGATCATATGTAACGCAAAGATTGATTGGAGATTCCAAAATTCCTTCTAACTTAAATGAAAGATATTTTGATCTTTTTGGTTCTTCAACTAGTTGTGATGAACGATTTTTTTCTTTCTCAAACGATTCTTTTATTTTCCTTTTTGTATCAGGATTTTTTATCAAAATAAAATTCCATGGTTGAGAAAATCCCACTGATGGTGCATGATGTGCAGCATTGAGAATTTTTGATAAAATATCATCCTCTATTGGTTTTGAGGTAAAGTGAGATCTTACATCTCTTCTTGAATAAATCGCCTTATAGAAGCCTCTTTTTTCTTCATCAGTAAAATTCTCTGTCATCTATTTTCTACCTTCTTTCTTTCTTTTGTTAAACGTTAATAATGTCAATTATCTGATTTATTTTTCAATGGGCCTGTAGTCTAGCTGGTTAGGATACCGCCTCGACATGGCGGTGATCATGAGTTCGAATCTCATTAGGCCCACTTTTTAATTAATAACCTGTCTTGAAATCTTTATCAGTTTCACTCCACGAAGTCTGTGTAGTAATTTTTCCTTCAACAAAAAAACTAACGAATCTCTCATTTATTGCATCTTCATAAAGTTCTGAATTTGTTTCAGATTTACTTAGTACAAATATATTTTTTAAAGGAATTTCAGCACCTGAATAAAATAATGCTCTTCCTGGAAGGGCAATATCTGCTGTGGAATAGATACCTTTGCCTAATAATTTTCCATCTCCATACAATTGATAATCAATTTGTGAAACTGTCAAGGTCTTGTCACTTGGATTCTTTACTAGAAATGTAACATCAAATTTTGCTTGATTATTTACTGTGTTAATTTCTTTTAATTTTACATTTGTTAATTCAATTTCAACTAGTTCTAGTCCTACGTTGTCTAAACTTGCATAATAAATAATTCCACCCATTAAAGCAAACACTCCAGCTATTGCTAGATAAACTGTCATCTTACTCTGAAGTGCCATTTTATTGATTTGAGAGTTGTACAACTAAAAAAGGTTGTCAAAATCCAAATACATAATATTTGATTCAAAACACCATAAGCTATGACTGCAATAGAACAAGCAATTATCACTTGGATTCATCTTGTTGCAGCTGCAATATGGGTAGGCGGTTCTTTATTCATTGGAATTGTATTTTCCCCTCTTTTGAAAACAATGACAAATTCTATTGAAGAAAGGATGCAAATAATGATTCGTGTTGGAAGACGATTTAACAAAATTGCTGTTCCATCATTGATTATTCTAATGATCACAGGATTGTATACTTCACATGTATTACTCAGCAAACCTGATCTTCTTGTTTCCACAAGTTATGGCGTATTTTTAATCATCAAAATCATTCTTGTAATTGCATTAATTGTTACATATGTTATTCATGTAAGAGTGATACGTAAAGATATAGAAGAAAAAATCATGTCTAATCAAATGTCAGAACCGGAAATTCAAAAATTAAGAAAAAAAATTATCATACTAGGAGAAATTACAGTAGTTTTGTCTGTTGCAATTCTCTTTTTTGCCTCATTGCTTGATGCTGGAGTCTGAAATTCCCTCAATAATTACATCATACCCATAACTTGTTTTCCCAATTCCATATTTACAACCTGTAATTTTTGATGTAACAAACAAATTTGTCTCCAAATGTTTTGTAATTTCTCTTACTTGGAAAATTGTTTTTCCATTAGCTAAACTTGCAGGAACTACTATCATATCTGCCAAATTATCATCTATAGAATAACTTTCAATAAATTTCTCAATATTCAAATCAAAATTATGTATTTTATTATTATACAATCCATCCAATCCTATTATTGATTTATCATCCGTACTATAGATTAACAATGATGCTCCTAAATCTAATGCTTCTTCTGATTTAATTTCTACATCCACAATAAAATTTGCGGCAGTTAATTTCTTTACTATTTCTTTTACTCCATTTTCAATTTCTTCTCTTATTAGTTTTGAATATGTACAAATTAATTTTACATTATTTGTTTTTCTTTTTGAAAATAATATTGGTTTAACATTAGATGGATTAATTTGTAAATTAATTTTTCCACCCCCTTTTGGATAATAACCACGTTTACATAATTCAAATGAAAATTTTATTCCCATTCTTGAATATGCATCTCTTAGAACATATTGAGTATAATCAATTGTTGGACTCCAAAGAACATCTGTACCTCCTTTAATTTTCAAATTTAGTTTTTTTTTCGAAACTGCAACTACTGGAATCAAAACTTGTAAAATTAATGGAATACTTCCAGCAGTTCCTACATCTGCTTGTAAATCTAAATTTTCAATATTACCTGGAATAAATTTTAATTCTGTTGATCCTACATCTGCTCCAATCACTTTTGCATTTACAATTTTTTGAAGTAAAGTAATTGCTGTAAGATGTTGTGGTTTTAATCCAGAAATTTTTCTATTTTTTCTAATATTTTCTATATGTATTGGTTGTTTTGTAATACATGAAAGTGAAATTGCTGAACGAATTATTTGTCCTCCCCCTTCACCATATGCTCCATTAATTTTTAAAAAATTCATATTTTTTCCTAATATCTACTCTTTATGATAGTTTTTTAAAAAGAAATTTTCTATAGTTGATATGAATGGATTATTGATAGGTAGATTCCAACCTTTCCACTTGGGTCATCTTAAAGCATTACAATTTGCATTATCAAAAGTTGATAAATTATGGGTAGGTTTAGGTAGTTCCAATAAACCAATCGACAAAAACAATCCATTTACTCCTGAACAACGAAAAGAAATGATTCTGTCCTCTATTGATGATTCAATGAAAGAGAGAATTTCAATTTATTTTATTCCAGATGTTGATAATCATATTAGATGGATTGAAAAAATAGATACTATTGTACCAAAATTTGATATAATTTTTTCAAATGATGAATTAACAAAACACCTGTATTCAAAAAGAAATATCCAAGTCATGTCAATCCCCTTTCTAAATCGAGAATCTTTATCAGGAACTAATATTCGCGATCTAATAGTAAGCGATCAAAAATGGGATAATCTTGTACCTGATGGCACTAGAAACTTTTTGAAAAATACTGGTGCCAAAGAACATTTGAAAAATCTCTAATTATAAATAAACCCCATAACAGACTGTGGTAGATAACAAATGGAATATCTTTCAATGCTTCCAGGTCCAACAAATGTACCAAATAGAGTTATGAGAGCAATGCTTGCACCTATGATTAATCATAGAAGTGATGATTTTGTCGAATTATACACTGATGCTGTTGCAAAAACTCAACAAGTATTTGAAACACAAAATGATATTGTAGCATTATCTGCATCGGGAACAGGTGCAGTAGAGGCAGGCGTTGTAAATTTAGTTAAAAAAGGTGACAAAATCATCATTCCTGTTAATGGAGAATTTAGTAATCGACTATCACAATTAATTGAAGGTCAAGGAGCGAATGTTATAAAACTTGAAACTCCACCAGGAGAAAATGCAACTTTTGATCAGGTTAAAGAAGCATTTGATAATAATAAAGATGTAAAGGCATTCTATGTTGTCCATAACGAAACTTCAACTGGAACAATGGTCAATTATCTTGACAAAGTATCTGACTTGACTTCTAGAAATGATGCATTCTATGTTGTAGATTCAGTTTCATTACTTGGCGGTGCTCCACTTCCAGTAGATAAATGGAATATTGATGTATGTATGACTGGTGCGCAAAAAGCAATTGCTGCACCTCCAGGAATTTCACCAATATCTGTTAGTGCTAAAGCCAAAAAATACATGATTGAAAATCCACCATCTACAATGTATTTCAATTTAGCAAGATACTTCAAATATTATGATGAGGAGAAACATACTCCTTTTACACCTGCACTTCCATTACTTTATGCATATAGAGAAGCATTATCTATAATATTGGAAGAAGGGCTACAAAATGTCTTTAAACGTCACAAAGTTTGTTCAGATGCATTATACACTGGATTAAGTGCAATGGGTCTCTCTCCATTTGCAAAAGAAGAAGATCGTTCAATCTCAATTGTTGCATTAAATTACTTAGATGGACTTGAAGATAAAACATTCAGAAGTACATTAGCCGATAAATTCAAAGTTTTAGTTGCAGGCGGATTTGGCAATCTTAAAGGCAAAGTATTCAGAGTTGGATGTATGGGAGAAGTTAGTCCATATCATGTAATGAGAACTATCTCTGCAATTTCAGCTACATTATCAATGATGGGATATGATATAGATGCTCAAGCAGGACTCAAAACTGCAGAAGAAAAACTAAAAGCTCTCTAAACCCTGTTAACTTAATATAAGGAAATTCGAGACCGATCACATTGACATTTGATAAAGGATCATTAATTCTAGTTGATTATACTGCAAAAGTAAAAGATACTGAAGAGATTTTTGATACCACTATTGAAGAAGA
>Ga0224506_10000093_pt1 | contig 88260 bp, 78 predicted proteins | sample SF_Jan12_sed_USG_2_FD_169108 | JGI IMG/M metagenome (GOLD analysis project Ga0224506, IMG submission 169108) | Sediment microbial communities from San Francisco Bay, California, United States - SF_Jan12_sed_USGS_8_1 | ecosystem: Environmental > Aquatic > Marine > Sediment | place: USA...
CCATGCCGCCGCCCATGCCGCCGCCCATGCCGCCGCCCATGCCGCCGCCCATACCGCCGCCCATACCGCCGCCCATTCCACCCATAGTCTTTCTCCTGATTAAGTTAATGTTAAGGTTTAAAAGTTAAGGTACAACTTGTTTGGGTGACCGAAACGTAGGTTATCGGATTACAAAAAAAATCACCCACACAGCTGCAATTATGGCTTGCAAAACGAAAAATTCAATATCTAAGTTTGTTAACTTATTGATCAACAATGTATCCCTTGTTTATAAATTCCCAATTAAACTAGTCGGTTAGAGTGGAATTGGCGTTGCAGTTACTGTATTTTGCGCGAAAATGAATAAAATGTATGCGAATCGCTCAAAATAGGTGTCTACGTAAAAGGCTGGCTTTGAGAATGATATATGAAAATCATGTTAGCATTTGAATATTAATGATAAATATCAATTTTCTAAATGGCGCAATTTTTGTGGTGCAAATAAAATAGGGAATACATAGGTATAAAATAATTAAAACTAAGTAGGTATTTTGTGTAACTCACAATTTCTCTAAAGTTTTTTTTCGCCTTCTTGAAATTTTTTAGCCATAATGGCATGAGTGTTTTTCTTTAGAACCAGTCGACCGGTATCTCATATAATGATAAAAATTGCTGCTGCTTTCTTATTACTTTCAGGTATTGCCAGTTTAACCTATCAAGTGGCGTGGGTACGCTTGTTGGGCTTGAGCATGGGTTCCACCAGCGCTTCCATCAGTACTGTGTTAGCCGCCTTTTTTCTCGGCTTGGCGATGGGCAGTTATTTGGCGGAACGTATTACTCGCAACAACATCGATAGCCTGAAAGTTTATATTTATTTAGAAGTCGTAATTGGTTTGGCCGGGCTGGCGCTGTTACCCATTTTGCTAAATCTGGACTCCTATCTGGCTGCGGCGCAACTGGGTTTGACTATCCCCATCAAGTTTGCTTTGACCATGGCCTTACTGATCATACCCACCATATGTATGGGGGCGACTTTCCCGGTGATGGCCTCCTTGCTGATTCGAAGAAATCACGAGGTGGGTTTACGCATGAGCCAGTTGTACAGCCTGAATACAGCCGGAGCGGTGTTGGGTGCAGCTTTGGCGGGGTTTGTGTTTATTCCCAAATGGGGACTGGATGGTGCGGTCTACATCGCATTCTCCATCAATATGCTCATTGTCATTGCAGCGATCTACCTCGACAGGACCTTGAGCTTGCCGCCGTTGGAAGTGAAGCCATCTGATGTTGGTGAAGAAGACGCGCGTGGGGAAGCTCCCTTTCGTGGTCGTGCCTTGATTGTATTATTTGCTACGGGCTTGGTGGCAATTGCCAGTGAGGTGGGTTGGACCAAATACCTATCTATTTTTACCGGAACAACGATTTACGGCTTTGCTGCAATTCTCACTGTGTTTCTCATCGGGATTGCGGCGGGATCCTGGGCGATTAGATCGCATTTGGAGAAGATTCAACGGCCGGATGTGTGGATGGCCTTGGGTTTGCTGCTCTTGGGAGCGTCTCTATTGTTAACTCGGGCAGGTCTTGCGGTGATTCCTCCCTTGTACAGTGCGGTGAATCATCTGCCGGGCTCGGTTGCCAATACAGTGAAATATACCTTGGTTTTTCTTTTACTGTTTCCGCCTACCTTTATATTCGGTGCCTTGTTTCCCTTAAACCTAAAGCTGTATTGCGGCAGCTTGCATGGTGTTCGTACCCGCATTGGTCGAGCTTACGCGGTTAATACCGTGGCCAGTATTTTTGGTTCGGTTATGGCCGGATTCTGGATCATACCGCAGTATGGTACGGATGCTTTGTTAACGGTAGTGGCGATTTTCGTATTGCTAATACCCTTATTATTTGTGCCAACATTTGCCCGTGCGGCGCCACGTTATGCCATTCCTGTGATCGCCGTATTGCTGGTGTTATCCAACTGGGTGTTTCCCCACATCAGCTATAAACAACTCATTAAGTCGGTGCAATACAAGTATGATACGGACGCACTTTCCGGGCGTACACCGGAAGTGGTGTATATTAAGGAGGGTAAAGCCGGGGTCATCAGTATGGTGTCTTACAATGGGCGTCATATGAAGTTGCAAAATAATGGCTTGAACGAATCCCTGATTGACACCGAAGATGAGCGCAATGTGTTGCTGGTGGAAACTTTGCTGGGATTGGTGCCGTATATTTTGGCGGAAAACCCTAAGAATGCCTTTGTGGTGGGGTTTGGCGGGGGAATTACCACCCGTTCTTTGACCTTGACTCAACTGGAGTCCATTAAAGTCGTCGAGTTGGAGCCCGCCGTTGTTGAAGCCGGACGTTTTATTGCCAAAGGTGAAATAGCCGCATTGAAAGATCCGCGAGTGGTGTTGGAGTTTAATGATGCGCGAAACACACTGCTTTTGGAGAATAACCGCTATGACATCATTGTGGCTCAACCCTCACATCCTTGGTTGGCGCGTGCGTCTACAGTGTTTACCCAAGAGTTTTTTCAAATCGTGGCAACCCGCTTGAATCCGGGTGGGGTTTACGGTCAATGGGTGAATCTGTTTAATATGGATGCCACCACCTTAAAATCCCTATTCAATGCGTTTTATGGCGTGTTTGAACACGGGGTGGTTGTCGCCAATATCAGTTCCGGTGATCTGATTATGTTGGGTAGCAAACACAAACTTGTGTTTGATTATGATCGTATGTCGGACCGCATGGCGGAGCCCAAGGTTAAAGACGCATTAAATTTTAGAGAAATTTATGAGCCGCAGGATTTGTTCTGGTATTTCAGCTTAAGTCGGGATCAGGCTCTGCAGGCGGCAGCGGGCGTGGAGGCTAACAGCGATATTAATATTTTTTCCGAGGTGCGTTTGTCTGCATTGCATGGACAACCCAAAGGTGAGGAGGATCCCTATGGGTTTTTAAGAGAGCATTATCGCTTGGCAATTGCGGATTATTTGAATGGTGATGTGACGCGGAAGCTCTATGCGTTTAGCCGTAGAGTCTATGGTTGGAATGAGCCGGAAATGGCAATGCATGTGGCCAGACAGCTGGATTCCCGCGACGAAATTCTGGCGCGCGCGGTGCGGTTTGAAAACGTGTGGCGTACCGGAGATTTGGTGCAAGCGGAATCACAATTTGCAGAACACGAACAATGGTCAGACGACAGTCTCAGGTTATACGCTATGATGTTGTCGGATTACGGTAAAGTGGAAAAGGCGCTGGAAGTTATTGCCCGAATTCAAGATGTCGGTATTCGCAATGCCATGCGTGCCTGGTACTTATATGAACAGCAACAATGGACGCGTTTGTTGCGTTTGAAAACCACCAGTGCAGATGAGTTGAGCTGGCAGTTGCAGGCCCTGGCTCGAAAAGACTTGCTGAAAGCCGGAAAGCGCATGCTGGAAATCAAAGATAATACCTGGTTAACCATACCACACTACCGTTTGTTGGCTCGGTATTCTGCTGCCATAGGTGATACAGCCAATGTGACCTTGTATTCACGACGGATGTTAAAGGAAGTGGACGCGACTGTTAAACGTTTATCTCTATATGTTGAGACGGCGTTGAAGAATGAGCACGTACAGGAAGCGGAGCAGCTTTTGGGTAAGATTGCTCTGTTGAATCCTGAAGCTAAAGAAATCTTAAATCTTAAATCGCTTATTGCCAAAAAGCGCGAAAACTTAAGCAGTCTTCAGGCGAATAACTTCAAATAGCATAATCCAATCCCTGGTAGGGTGGTGTTCCGACCACCCCAAGGCTGTAATTTCCTCTTCGGTTTGTGTCAATATCGACCCTTCAGGACTCTGTTTCTTTTTGCCGCATTTGTAATGGTCAACACCGCCGGTGTTCAGCGTTCGCGCCTTCGGGATCGATTTGCGGGATGGCGCATGCTATCCCGAATGCTATGATGACTCTTTGTTGTAAATTACGTTGTTGTAAATTACGTTGTTGTAAATTACGTCACTCCTAAACGGTGAGGTAATGGTGTCTGGTAGTGTTCCTGTATCTATTCTCTCCCACTGTTTTCTCCGGCCCTTAGCGGTTTTGCAACGGTTCACGCTTGTAGGTCTCGCGGATTAAAATGGCGCGTTATGAAATGAGTATGTAAAGCGTAACCCGCCACCCGGTGGGGTTACTGAGTGTTAAAGCACCATCGTTGTGCAGCTGAAAACTTGCAAAGATAAAATGTGTTCACGCTGAATCGTTGTATAAATGGTTTTGTGAGAGTGGTGGGTTGTGCTTTATTATCGTTCAAATTTTGCTCAGATGTTAAGAGTAAGCTGAACCAAAACTGAAGGGGTTTTATTGCTTGATTGCTTGGTGCTTTATTAATGTTTACGTTACAGATAGAGAACTGTTTTTAAATAAGGCATGACATCAAGCGTTTAGTAAGCTTAATAAGATAATTCTTAAATTCTGATTTACAGATTTGTAACAGTGCTGTTACTTGCTTGCTCTGCGCTAATTTAAAATAGATCTAAATATGATGTGTGGATTCGTCGTTTGTCCCATCGTCGTTTTTCCATATACACAGGACTTGTTTGTTCGACTTTAAACGTTGACATGATATGCGAGATTGGTCTAGCATCTTGGGCTTATTAAATAGTCGACTTATTTAATAAAATTTTTTTTAATAAGAATATACTAATATGCAGAAGCGTACTGAACATGGAGACGCATTCGAATTATTAGAGTCGCTCTCTGATGGCGCGGCAATGAGGACGGTCTTCACGTCTTATGTTAGTGGTTCAAGTAAAGGGCGGGTGAAGGCAATAGGACATTACTGGATACAATAAAAACGTGGGGAGAAATTCTAAGTCACACTGGTTCGTTTTAAGCAAACCATCTTGAATTGTTAATAATAATACGATGGTGAGCTCGCAGAAGTGCTGCACAGGTATTCGTGTTTGGGGAAGCAGGGAATGCAGGGTCTACGCAGTTAGCGTGAAAAAAATGAAACGGGCGGTGCTGTGAACATCAATTGCTTTAGTGGCCACAACCGGATTTACGATGGCTTAAAAGCAGTGATGAATAACTAATCTTTGAGCTTGTTTAAATACAGGATTTTTCGTTGGGTTTAACACCTTTCGAGAAACCAGTGGCCTGTATTGCTTGGCGCTTAGGTAATGTGCGAAGCAGGAATACGCTTTTAAAGAGGTTGGTTTTGGCTTTCCATAAGGGTACGGTTTTGGGCTGATCATAGTGATCTGGTCCTGTAAGTGTGATCTGACTTCGAGTTGGATACGGTAGGGTTGCTGGAGAAACCTCCCGGACTGCGGGTGCGGGAAGTTTGCAAGTTTAGTTTGTAGTTTGAGATCGTGCTGGTACGCGTAGCGCAAAGTGCAAATTAATACGAATTGAAGAGTTGGATGCTAATAAAAATAGAGGGTTGAGATGGCAGTAAACAATCGTTCAAATAGTTCATGGAGACTGATTAAACAAAAGGTGCCGTTACATCCTGGGCGCGATTGCGACCGGTTGAGATGGTTTGGGCACAGAGGTTTAACAGTCGCATTTTTGTTTGGTTTGATGTGGCTGGTGCCAGTGGTGGTATCGGCGGGTGAACCGGTACCTCCGGGTGGCAGTCACAATGGTGAAGATGTCCCTCAGCCTATTGAGTTTCCCCATGACGTTCATGTTAAAAAAGACGGAATCAATTGCATGTACTGCCACACATACGCCAGACGCAGTAAGGTGGCAGGTATTCCTCCCACCAGCAAATGCATGGGTTGTCACAAGCAAATCGCAACAGATAAACCACGCATTCAAAAACTGACAGAGTACTGGACGAAAAAACAGTCACCGAACTGGAAAAAGGTGCACGATGTTCCGGACTTTGTTCACTTCACGCATGAAAAGCATTTAAAGAAATTCGTTTTTGACAGGGATTTCCCCGTGGAAAACGTCAAGGAAGTGTGCGCGTTTTGTCACGGTGATGTTGAAAATATGACCGTCGCCAAAAAAGTTAAGCCGCTCAATATGGGTTGGTGTAAAAGCTGTCATGAAGCTAACGGTGGCCCCGGCGATTGCTGGAAGTGTCACAAATAGAGCGAGTGCGGTTTTAAAAAGGCATTTGAAAGGGCCGGTATGATTGGGCCTGAAACTGAATTAAACGGGTAATATTATGAGCGGAACAATCAATCGAAGAAGTTTTTTGAAAATGATGGGCTGGGGCGGTGCTGGAGCTGCGCTCAGCGGTTGTGACCTGCCAACAACAGTCACCTTAGAAGAAGGTAAGGAAGATGTTGTTTCTTATCTTATGCCGGAGGAATATGTGATACCGGGTGTGGGCGTATGGTATGCATCCACCTGCACTCAATGCGCTGCTGCCTGCGGAACCCACGGTCGCGTACGTGAAGGACGCGTTTTGAAAATGGAAGGTAATCCGGTGTCTCCCCTAAACAAGGGGAAACTGTGCATGATGGGGCAGGCCGGTGTACAGGGGCACTATCATCCTGACCGAATTACCGAGCCGCAGATCCGCAAAAACGGCAGTTTAACACGGGTTAGTTGGGATCAGGCATTTGCTACCATTCAGGAAAAAGTGGGAGCCGCCGGCGAGAAGGTTGCGTGGTTTACCGGAAGCATCAGTGGCCATCAAAAGGTTTTACTGGATAATCATCTGGGTGCCTTGGGCTCCAACAACCATTTTGTTCATGAAGTGTTGAATACCGCGGTATGGCAAGCGGTAAGTAAAGATATGCTGGGTGATGCCAGTCCCAATTTACGCATCGATAAATCGGATTTAGTGTTGTCGTTCGGTGCTGACTTTTTGGGAACCTGGATGAGTTCTCCAGTGCACTTTGCCACTCAATACGCCAAATTTCGCACCAAGAAAGAACGCGGCATGCTGGTACAGATTGAACCAAAAATGACTTTGACCGGCGGTAGTGCTGACTGGTGGTTGCCGTCCAAACCCGGCAGTGAAGGTTTGATTGCTTTGGCCTTGGCCAATGAGCTAATCACCACTTACTCCAAAGATACAACGGCATTGAGTGATGAGACGGTAGCTCTGATTAAGCAAAACGACGTGGCCTCTGTTGCAAAGGCGACGGGAATGAGTGCCGAACAAATTAAGAAATTGGCTGCCTTGGCTGCGCGTAAGAAAAACGTGCTGGCTCTGGCGGGAGCGCCGGTGGAAGGTCACACCAACGGATACGCTGCAGTATCCGCCATTATGGTGTTGAACGTGTTGTTGGGCAGCGTGGGTAAAACCATCGAATCCGGCGGGGCGTTTCCCTTCGCGCAATTACAAGCGCGCAGTGGTAATAGCGGGGATTTACTTAGATTTACTGAGGCTGCCAAAGCATCCAAGCTGGACGTGGTGTTTTTTCATGGCAGTAATCCCGTGTACAGTGCGCCCAACAGTGTCGGCATGGAAGCGGCGTTGAAAAACGTTGGGTTAAAAGTGGCTATCAGCCAATTTAACAACGAGACCACGGCAATGGCCGATGTGATTCTGCCGGAGTCCTCCTATCTGGAAGACTGGGGTACCCATGTTGGTTCGCATCAGGCAGAACAAAATGTCATAGGTATGCAGCAACCCCTTATGGAAAAGCTCTATGAAAACACCAAAGGCTTGGGAGATGTGTTGCTTGCTCTGTTGAAACAGGCGAAGCAAGCCGAGTACGGGCAATACGCAGATTATTATGCGTATTTACGCCACGCCTTTAGCAGCATGCCTGCGTCTTACAAATCGGACCCGGCTTCAGACGAGCACTCCTGGAACAATGTATTGGCTAATGGTGTGATTAACGTTGAAACCACAGATCAGCCCCTAAGTGTCGCTAAAGTGGCTTTAAGCGCCCCTGCGATATCGGCGGATGATTCTCAATATCCATTGCACTTAGTGCCTTCCGGGCGTTTGGGCTTGTGGGATGGGCGTCACGCCAATCTTCCTTGGTTGCAGGAAGCTCCGGACCAGATCAGTAAAGTGGTGTGGGATTCGTGGGCAGAGTTGCACCCCAATACGGCTAAGAAACTGGGAATTAAATCCGGAAATATTATTAAGGTGCAATCCAAACAGGGTGAAGTAAAACTTAAAGCCGTGTTGCTGAAAAGTACACACCCGGATGTCATCGCTATTCCTATGGGGCAGGGTCATACCGAGTACGGTCGCTATGCTACCGGTCTTGGGGTGAACCCCTTAAAAATTCTGGCCACGGAAACCGAGTCCAAAACCGGAGAGTTGGCCATGTATGCAACACGAGTCAAAGTTAGTAAGACTAATGATGATGATGTGGTGGTGAAAATGGGAAGCAGCGATACTCAAATGGGACGTAAGTTTGTGGTTACCGTACCTGTCGCTCAGGTCCGACGTACGGAAGGAGTGTAAGCGATGTCATTGAGCAATGTTTTAAACAACTGGTCGGAATTTAGAAAAGGTGCCGAGGAAGGTGGGCACCATAAATACGAGCATAAATGGGCAATGGCCATTAACCTGGATTTGTGTATTGGCTGTAACGCTTGTTCCACAGCTTGTTACGCTGAGAACAACCTGGCCGTTGTAGGTAAAGAACGTTTCGAAAAAGGTCAGGCTATGCACTGGTTGCGGGTCGAACGTTATTGGGATCAATCCGAGAAAGAGTTTCCGGAGCAGGGTGCCAGTTATTTGCCTATGATGTGCCAGCAATGTAATTCAGCCACTTGTGAGCCGGTGTGTCCTGTGGCAGCAACCTATCACACGCCCGACGGGCTCAATGCACAAGTTTATAATCGTTGTATCGGTTCACGTTATTGTTCCAATAACTGTCCGTTCCGTGTGCGTTATTTTAACTTTTATTCCTACTACGAGTCTTCCTGGCCGGAGCCACTGCATATGCAGTTAAATCCGGACTTAACGGTACGCGACAAGGGCGTTATGGAGAAGTGCACTTTCTGTATCCAGCGTATTCGTACCGCAAAAGACAAAGCCAAAATGGAAGACCGTAAAGTGATTGATGGCGAATTCCAAACCGCTTGTGCTCAAGCCTGTCCCACATCTGCCATAGTGTTTGGTGATTCTATGGACGAGAACAGTCAGGTGAGCCAGTTATGGAAAAAACATGAAGTGAAAATGGGTCTGTACAAGCAGAATAAAACCGAACCGCAAAAACGCGGCTACCGGATTTTTGAGGAGCTGAATGTGGATCCTTCCATCATGTATTTGGAAAGGGTGCGGGAAGAAGCCTAACTTTTTTCAATTCGACAATAATGCAAAAAATGGTGAATTGTTGTTATGTCTATGATTAACGAAAAAGATATAAATGAACAAATTGCGTGGGCAAAGATTAATGCCGATGTCCTGCGCAGTATGGAGAATCCTCGCAAGGCGTACTGGATATCGGTTGCTGTGTGTCTGGCCATGCTGGCCTGTGCAGTGGTAGCGGAAATTTATCAGTATCAGGTGGGGATGGGGCCGGCGAACTTAAATAACCCACACATGTGGGATATGTATATTGCCTCCTTTGTATTCTGGATTGGTATGAGCCATTCGGGAACCTTGCTATCGGCTATATTGCATATTATTCATGCCGACTGGCGTAAGCCTATTTATCGGTTTGCCGAGGCCATGACCACGTTTTCACTCATGACGGCAGGTTTTTTCCCGATTATTCACATTGGTCGTTTGTGGAACATGTATTGGGTGTTACCGTATGTCAGCGACAGGGGGCATTGGCCTAATTTTCGCTCCCCACTGGTATGGGACGCGTTTGCAATCAGTACGTATTTGTCAGCGTCTATGTTGTTCCTGTTTGTGGGTATGATCCCCGATTTGGCTATTTGTCGAGATAACGCTAAAGGCTGGCAGAAAAAATTGTATACAGCCCTGTCATTGGGATGGAGCGGTACTGACCGGCAATGGCGGAACTTCCGTAAAACCTATATGTTGATGGCGTGTTTCCTGATTCCTCTGGCTGTATCGGTGCATTCCATCGTATCGTCCGACTTCGCCATGTCCATCATGCCCGGTTGGCACGTGACTACCTTCCCACCGTATTTCGTGGCCGGTGCTTTGTATTCCGGTTGTGCGGCTATTATCACCTTGTTTGTATTGTTGCGTTATTACTTCCACTTTGAGGAGTATATGACCAAAGCGATTATGGAAAAAACCTGTAAGCTGACTTTTGCGATCGCCATGGTTTGGACTTATCTGAACCTGGTGGAGTTCGCTTCTGTGTGGTATGGCCATGATATCTACAACAAAGAGTTGCTGATTGCCAAGGCGGTTGGACCCTATGCCTGGGTATTCTGGACCATGATTTTCTGTGGTTCCATCTTACCGTTTGCGCTGGCCGTACAAAAACTGAGACGTCACATGCCCACCATGTTCGTGGTATCCCTGGGATTGAACGTAGGTATGTTTTTTGAGCGGTGGATGATTGTAGCGCCTACCCTGTCCATGTCGCATAACCCGCATCAGTGGGATGTTATGTGGGGCAGTATTGTCGAATGGGCTATCGTATTTGGAAGCTTTGGTTGGTTCGGGTTGTTGTTCCTGGTGTTTGTAAAAGTATTTCCCTCCGTATCCATGTACGAAGTGAAAGAAATGGTTTATCACCGTCGCAGACATTTAGTAAATGAGGGTGCAGCCAAGAGTTTGCATCGTAGAGCAAGTGATGCAAAACCATCTGAACCTGGTGTGGAGGGTGCGTAATTATGAAACGGCATAGTGTAATGGCCTTGTTTAGTGACTTCGAAGAGGCTTTTGGAGCAATTTCCGATATACGCCATGCGGCGGTTCCTGGAATCGGTGTGGATGACGTTACTTTAAAGTCACCCATTGAACATCCGGAGATTGAAGAAGTATTGGGCGAACGCCCCGTACATATTCAAAAACTGACCCTGTTCGGCGCGTTGTTTGGTTTAATCTTTGGGTTTTTCTTTCTCTCTGGTGCTCAAGCCACTTTTTTGGTTCAGCCTCAGGGAGGGAAACCGGTTATCCCTTTACCATCCAATTTTGTCTTGATGTATGAGATGCTGATTTTCTTTGGTGTGTGGATTACATTCTTTTCATTCCTGTTTCTATCGGGTTTGTTTAAGAAACGTCATCCCCTCTACAGTGAAAATGTAAGTTTGGATCAGATAGGCGTCCTGTTGGAAGTGGACGAGGACAAGCTGCAACCGTTGAAGGATTTGTTTAATAAGCATAAGGCGGTGGAAATTCGTGAAGGGGTGTTGGAATGAAGAAGTTTAGTCTTGTTTTCGCGGCTGCGATGTTGCCGTCTGTGGTGTTTGCGTGGCCATGGTCTACCGACATGATGAATCAGCCCAGCATTAAACCCCAGGAAGGCCAAATGCGGCCATTTCCAAAACGTTCCGTTCCGGTGATGGGAATACCTACCAAGGTGAAAAATCGGGATGAAGCAGAAACGCTGGCTAATCCCATTGCGGTCGGTGAGGCCTCACTGAAAAAAGGCCGAACGCTGTTTCGTATCTATTGTGCGGCGTGTCACGGACTTACCGGTAAGGGTGATGCACCGGCGGGGGTGTTACTTGGTGCAGCGGATTTAACCCAGGATTATATCCAGCAGTACAGTGATGGCCGACTCTGGGGCACTATCACCTTTGGTAGCGTGATCATGCCTGCTTATGGTGTGGTTACCGAAGAAGGCGGCTCCAACGATTTGTCGGTGGAAGAGCGTTGGCATGTGGTGAATTACCTTAAGAATGCCTTGCGGCAGGAAAAATAGACGGGGCCGGATATGTACTTGGCAGTTCATTTAAATTCAGAAAAATAGGGGTAGAGGATCAATGGAAGGTTTTGGTAGTTGGTCGATATTGACCACAAACTTTTTAGTCGTGCTGTATCTGGCACTGGCGGGTGTAACATTTGCGGCGATCCTTCATTTGGTCAACGGCAAATGGCGCTTTCAAGTCCGGTACTACGCCGTGGCTTTGGCCGCCTTGTTTCCCTTGGCATTTATTCTGCTGATTGTTTTATTGATCGGCGGTGAAAACACATTTCAATGGTTGGGGCATCATGATGGCGGCGGGGAACACCATCTCAATGGATGGCACAATTATACGTTCTTAGTGGCGCGACAAATTTTGGGCTTTTTGGCAGTGGCGGGTTTCTTCGCACTGTTTATCAAGTATCAATATTTGACCAGCACCACTGACTCCTATGAAGTTCATCGCAAGTTTCGTAATATTGCGTTGACCATACCGGGTGTGTATGTGCTTTACGGCACCATGGTAGCGTGGGATTTTGAAATGACAATGATTCCCGGCTGGCACAGCGCCAGTTACGGTGTCTATCAGTTCGTGAGTATGTTTCATGCTTTTCTGGCGTTTTTTGCCATCATGCTGTTTTTCCTCAAACGGTCCGGAAAAATGAACCGTCCCATAGAGCCTTTTGTGTTTAACTTTTTAGCGCAAATGATGCTGGCTTTCACCATACTGTGGACGTATTTCTACTTCACCCAGTATTTGATTATGTGGTACGGACGTCTACCGGAGGAAATGACTCGCTTCCATTCCATGATGCAAAATGACTTGGCGCCAATTTGGTGGACCTTTCTGGCACTGAAGTTCATTATTCCTTTTGTCACCTTTGCTACATGGACCGATAATCGTCATAACCCCTACGTGATCGTGATGGTTGCCACCGGATTGTTGGTGGGTACATGGCTGGAGCGTTATACTTGGATTTCCGGCTCGGTGGATCCTAAGTTCTACCACATTCCCATGACTTCCATTATGGATATCATAGTAACAGTGGTTATCGCCGCGGCAGGTTATGTCTCGGTTAAATGGGCATTAAACCGTTACGGTCTTATTAGAGCCTGACCGAGCACTCAACTCGACTGAGTAACAAAAACCCCGCATCGCGGGGTTTTTTTTGTCTCGTGGAATAGCAAAACTAATTTATACCGTTGCGGTTCAGGAATTTTGCATAGGATTTGTCTTTAGCAAGAATGTGTTCTGTGAGCCAGTTTTTTAAGTATTCCAGCGTATCGGAACAAAGCGTGGGGTTGTCTCCCAGTTCTTGGATAATGGATTGTGCTTTAAGATTAAAAGCATCATTGTGTGATTTGTATTCAGGCAATTCAGGAAACTCCAGACGCTGAAACATTTCCTCTTCAGCAATGAAGTGGTTCATGGCATGCTCCAATAATTGAAACAGCGCATCGCTGATCCGTCCTTGATCCGGTGGGGACTGTGTTGCCATACTGTGCAAATGATTCACGCCATTCATCAATTCCCGGTGTTGTGAATCTATAAATTCAATGTTGACCGCCAAATCATCTGACCACTGTAGCAATGCCATAGTAACGTCCTCTTGTTATTTTGGGTGGATTTGTCGGCCCCCTCGGTTTTAGGCAAACAAGCATGCGGCAGCAATTTATATGAAGGGGGCTTTGTGTTTTTGCTTATCGGCAGGGGAGAGGTGATCTTTGGTTGAATCTTAAATTTTATTTTAGATTTTGCAGCAACTTCGTTACATCGATTTGCTCGGAGATTATTGCGCCATGAGAAGACGTCTAACGTGTTGAATTATTGACTGTAATTCCTTAGAAAAAGAATAGGCCAAGCTTTAATCGCATTAGCTTATCATAATATTAATAAATTAATGGATGCATATTGGTATAAATCTGCTATGCTTTGCACCTGTATTTTGGTCGCCGGGAGTGAATTTATGTTGAGAATACAAAAGGCTGGATAGGCGATGAGCGAGGAAATCGATAAGAAAAAACGTCGGATTTTGCTGGCCGCCGCGGCCGCTATGGGCGGGGTCGGTGGTGCATACGTTGCCACTCCTTTCATTCTATCAATGGATCCCAGTGCCAAAGCTGAAGCGGCAGGTGCCCCGGTCGATGTTGATATCAGTAAACTGGAAGTCGGACAGCTAATGACGGTGGAATGGCGCGGTAAACCCGTCTGGATTCTTCGTCGCAGTGAAGCCATGCTGGATAGTATGAAGACTCTGGATTCCGATTTGCGCGATCCTCAATCGAATGAACTGACTCAGCAACCCAATTACACCAAGAACCCTCATCGTTCTTTAAATCCAGAATTTATGGTTATGATCGGGATTTGTACTCACTTGGGGTGTGCTCCGACCTACCGTCCGGATTTGGCTCCCGCTGATTTGGGCGCCGCTTGGAAGGGCGGGTTTTTTTGTCCCTGCCACGGTTCACGTTATGATCTGGCTGGCCGGGTCTATGCCGGGGTACCGGCACCCTCTAATTTGGTGGTACCGCCGTACCGTTTTGTAACAGGAACCCGTTTATTAATCGGTGTGGATCCGGAGCACGCATAATGCAAAACTGGTGGTTAATCAGTCGTGAATGGCTGGATGCTAGATTTCCCGTTACCCAATTTTGGCGGGATCATTTATCTCACTATTACGCACCGAAGAATCTGAACTTTTGGTACTTCTTCGGTTCTTTGGCGTTGATGATGCTGGTGATACAACTGCTCACCGGTATTTTCCTGACCATGAATTACAAGCCCACCGCCGATACAGCCTTTGCATCGGTGGAGTACATCATGAGAGATGTGAAATGGGGATGGTTGATACGATATATTCATTCTTCCGGCGCTTCCTTTTTCTTTATTGTGGTGTATTTGCACATGTTCAGGGCGTTGCTGTATGGGTCATACCGCGGGCCTAGAGAATTGCTGTGGGTGTTCGGGATGTTTCTGTTTGCCCTATTAATGGCAGAGGCGTTTATGGGATATCTGTTACCTTGGGGGCAAATGTCGTTTTGGGGTGCGCAGGTGATTATTTCACTGTTTGGAGCCATACCTTACATAGGCAGTGATTTGGCTCTATGGATTCGTGGTGACTATGTGGTAGCGGACGCCACATTAAATCGATTTTTCGCCTTCCATGTGATCGCTTTTCCGCTGGTGTTGATTATCCTGGTGGTGTTCCATTTAACCGCGTTACATAAAGTGGGCTCTAATAATCCTGACGGAATTGAAATCAAAAAGCATAAAAATGAAAAAGGCATTCCCATTGACGGAATTCCGTTTCATCCATACTACACCATTAAGGATATGGCGGGAGCAGTAGCCTTCTTGTTTTTGTTTGCCGTAGTTATTTTTTACGCGCCGGAAATGGGTGGCTGGTTCCTGGAAAAAGACAATTTTGTCCCAGCCAATCCGTTAAAAACACCTGAGCATATCGCGCCACTTTGGTACTTCACTCCGTTCTACGCCATCTTACGGGCAGTGCCGGACAAGTTTTTGGGCGTCATGTGTATGGGGGCGTCCATCGCGGTGTTGTTCCTGTTGCCCTGGTTGGATCGCAGTCCCGTGAAGTCGATTCGCTATAAAGGTTGGATTTTCAGAACGGCGCTTGCGCTTTTTACGGTCAGCTTCATTGGCTTGGCCTACTTGGGTACGGTGCCCGCAACACCGCTGGCCACGCGGTTCTCGCAGCTATTCAGTATTTTGTACTTTGCTTTTTTCCTATTAATGCCCTTCTATTCGCGCTGGGATAAATGCAAGGAACCACCGGATAGGGTGACCAAGTAATGGGTGTTCAATATAAGAGTTTTGTGGTGTTGGGTGCCTTACTCCTGGTATTGCCGGGCATGGCGCTTGCTGCCTCCAAGCTGACTTTGGATAAAGCGGATATCGATCCTTTGGATAAGGAATCTCTACGTCGCGGTGCACAGTACTTTGCCAATTACTGTTTCAATTGTCACTCCATCCAATTTATGCGCTATAGCCGAATTGCCAAGGACTTGCAGCTCACGGAAGATGAAGTGTCATCCATGATGATTTTCACCGGGGCGAAGGTGGGCGATCCTATGAATGTGGCTTTGTTGCCCGACGATGCCAAGCGTTGGTTTGGCACAACGCCTCCCGATTTGTCGGTGGTGTCTCGTTCACGAGGAGTGGATTGGATTTATACCTACTTACGTTCGTTTTACCGCGATGATTCCCGTCCCTGGGGTGTTAATAATGCGGTCTTTAAAGACGTGGCTATGCCCCATGTATTATGGGAATTGCAAGGACTACAGGAAGCCGTGTACGGCAGTGTTACTACCCCGGACGGCGTGGAGCACAAAGTGATTGCCGGGCTGAATCTGGTACAAAAAGGTCAATTGGCTGCCAAAGACTACGATGCGGTGGTAAGAGATATCGTCAATTTTCTGGCTTATGTTGGCGAACCCACCAAAAACACACGATTAGCATTGGGCAAATGGGTGTTAATTTTTCTTGCTATGTATTTTGTTGTGCTGGTATTCCTCAAAAAAGAATACTGGAAAGACATCAAATAAATCTGCTATTTTTATACTAATCAAATAGTTGTAATGGATTTGGGGCAATTCTCAAATTTTCATGTATAATGCGCGGTCACTTCCAAATTTTCCGTTAACGTAGAGAGGGATAGATGGCCGTTATCGCCAATAGAAAATCTGTCATGACTCTGTTTTCCGACGCTTCGGATATACACTCCCACAGAGTTCGCATTGTACTCGCCGAAAAAGGCATTAACTTTGACGTAGTTTACGTCGATCCTACTAACCCGCCGGAAGACTTGTTGGAATTAAGTCCCTATGGCGCCGTACCAACACTGGTAGATCGTGATCTGGTGTTATACGACTCTCACGTCATAATGGAATATTTGGATGAACGTTTTCCTCACCCGCCATTAATGCCGGTAGATCCGGTGTCTCGCGGCAGAACCCGGATGACCTTGCGTAGAATCCAAAAGGATTGGGATTCCTTGGTGGAAGCGATTCAGAACCCGAACAATCCGGATCCGGCGAAGTCCCGCAAGGAATTGGCTGAAGGCCTGACTGTGGTCGCGCCGATTTTCCAACAAAAACCGTTTTTCATGAGTAGTGAATTTTCTTTAATGGATTGCGTGGTTGGTCCTATATTATGGCGCTTACCCAAATATGGAATTGAGCTGCCCGGTAGTGCCAAACCGGTATTGGACTATGCCAAACGTTTGTTTGAGATGGATTCCTTTAAGGCCAGCTTGAGCGAAGTCGAAAACGAAATGCATTTGTAACCGGTGTTTTTTTCGAAGCATGAGTTCTGAGAAGAAAATGACCAGTAGTCGTCCTTATCTACTAAGGGCGATTTACCAATGGATTGTGGATAATGAAATGACACCGTACCTGCTGGTGGATGCCACAGCAGAAAATGTGCACGTCCCTGCAGAACACATTTCCAACGGAAAAATTATCCTCAATGTCTCGCCCTCGGCCGTGGTCGGTTTGGATATGGGTAATGATGCTGTGGTGTTTAATGCACGGTTCAGTGGTAAGGCGATGCAAGTGACCACTCCGGTGGTTGCCATTCTGGCCATTTATTCCAAGGAAAACGGGCGTGGTATGGTGTTTACGGAAGAGGAAGAACCCACTCCGCCCACCACTCCCGATGATGATCCAAAGCCGAAACAGCCTAAACTTAGAGTCGTAAAATAATGTTGGAGGTCATCCAGGGTGATATCACCCGCCTGGATGTGGATGCCATTGTCAACGCAGCTAATTCCAGTCTGTTGGGAGGCGGCGGTGTGGACGGAGCGATTCACCGTGCTGCCGGGTCGGAGTTGTTGGCGGCCTGTCGCCCTTTAAACGGCTGTAAAACCGGTCAAGCCAAAATAACTCCCGGATTTAAATTGCCGGCACGCTGGGTGATACACACGGTCGGTCCCATATGGCATGGTGGCGGCCAGGGAGAAGCGGAATCGTTGGCATCCTGTTACCGCAATAGTATCGCTTTGGCGCTGCAGCATTCCTTAGCGTCCATAGCCTTTCCTGCCATCAGCACCGGTGTTTACGGATACCCCAAAGCCGAGGCCTGTAAAATCGCTTTGGACACACTAAAACCCTATGTGGAGCAAATACGTATAGTTTTGTGTTGTCACGGGGATGTGGATTATCAATTGATTCGAGATACAGCGGCACGTTTGGCTTAGTCTATTTTTTTGCTCTCTATTCTTTCTTCTCTCTCTTCTCTCTCTCCGTCTCTTTAAAACCACCTGATCACTGACCGAGGTCAGTGTGTTTTAAGCCAAATCGCGCTATGGTTTTTGTAGTCCCCAAGCACTCTTCCCCGAGGTGTATCATGAATCCGTTTCGACTTTGTCTACTCGCGCTGGTCCTGGTTTTTGGGGCACCGGCATGCGTGGTAGATCCCATTCCACGGCCACCGCTGCCGCATGAATTGCACGATTATCATTTTTATCCCAGTGTTGGGGTTTATTTCGATGTGGTGACCGGGTATTACCATTACCGTCGCGGTAATGTCTGGGTTCAGGTGGATGTATTACCGCCGGGCTTTGTTCTTAACTCACACGACCGGGTGATTTTGCAGCTGGGGCCGCATCCGCATAAGAGGTATGGTGAGCACCATAAGAAATACCGCAGTAAGCGTTACGATAAAGACCATGATGCCGATCGCAGGGAACGCGAAGAGAATAATCGAAGGCATAAGGAGCATAAGCATCGGAGGTGAGACGCGTTATTGTTTTGGTTGGTTCTTTTAACGGTATCTGTTCTAGTTAACTGGATTGAATCTTTTTTACATATGGTTGCCGGGAACTCGCCCCGGCGGGCGAGGTACTTTTTTTGCTCGGCCAAAAAAAGTACCCAAAAAAAGCCGCCCGCCGGGGCGGGACCCGGCAAACATATTTAAAAAAGATTCAATCTAATTGACTAAAACTGATTTCGTTAAAAGAACCAAACCCAAAAAAGCTAACCCCCCCCAAAAAATCGCTCCCTCAATTTTCCCCACAAATAAACTCCTAAGTAAACCACCCCCCCCCATATTGCCCCATACAAATGCGAATCCACGATCACCTTACCCCCGGCACTGGCCTCGGAGCCGGGCAGAGGACCGCTAAACTGCTCGTAAGCCAATTTGGCGCATACGGCCAGCAACAGCCCGGTACCGCCCCAGCGGGATTTCTCTATATCGGCTAAACAACCCAGTATAAAAAAGGTATGCAGAACGCCTGAGAGGCCGACATACCAATGCAGTTCCGGGTTGAGCCACAGCAACATTGCGCTGACGCCCAATGAACCCAGCAGAAATGCTAAGATCCAGACTCGATTGGGATAGTGGGCGCCAAACAAGGCCCAGATCAGGCCTAAGCCCAGCAAGTTCATGAATAAATGCGACCAGCCCAGGTGAGCTAAGTGAGCGCTGATCAGACGCCACCATTGACCGTCCAGAATCGCTTCACGGTCGTAACGTAGGCCCAGCTGCAGCTCTGAACCAATAGCCGCGATTAAGGTCACAATCAACGCAAGGGTAATGGGAGTGATATAATATCTTACTGTTTGCATTCAACTGGTTTGATTAATATGAAATGTTGCCTGTTGGAACAGGATTTGCCGACAGTCTAACGTGTTTGTTTGTGCTGATATAGTGTTGGATGCTCGTTGCAAGTTGAGTGCGTATAAGGTGTGGTTTTGGGTTGAACCGTACTGGTTGTGAAATTGTTCCGTGGTTTGCCATTGCGCACACTGCTATGATGGCGAGCGGAGTGCCGCCTGAATCGTGAAATATAACTAATTGAAAAACAATATAATTTGGAGAGTGATGTGAACATGCAAAAACCCATTGGAAATTCAAAGCTGCGGTTGTCGCAGGGTTTTACTTTGATTGAAGTCATGGTGGTGGTCATTATCCTGGGGATTTTGGCAGCCATTGTAGTGCCCAAAGTCATGGACCGCCCCGACGAAGCGCGTCGAGTTAAGGCACAACAGGATATTCGGGCCATTGAAAGTGCTTTAAAAATGTACAAATTGGATAATTTTGTCTATCCCTCAGCGGACCAAGGGCTGCAAGCGTTGGTACAAAAACCCGGCGGGACTCCGGAGCCCAAAAACTGGAAACAATATATGGATCGCCTTCCCAAAGATCCCTGGGGTGGTCAATATCAGTATTCTGATCAGGGTGTTAAAGGCGAAATCGATATTTTCTCCTACGGTGCTGACGGGCAGCAGGGTGGCGAAGGGCCCAATGCCGATGTCGGTAATTGGGATCTGAATTCCTGATCAAGCCGCCGTCATCCGCTGGTGACGTACGCCATCCTTGTATGAACAGACCAGTCTCCAAACTCAGGTGCTATGATTTTAAGGGCCATGGTTTTATAAGTCATGGTTTTATAAGTCATGGTTTTATAAGTCATGGTTTTACGAGCCATGGTTCCAAAAATCCTTTTAAGAGTTACAGCGTTAAGAACCGCGGTTTTACGCTTATCGAAATGTTGGTGGTGGTTCTGGTTATCAGCATTATTATCACCTTTGCCAGTTTATCCGTGGGGCAACACGGCGACCGTACTGTCGAAGAGGAGGCCAAGCGTATTTACTATTTGTTGGGTCTCGCCAGTGAGGAAGCGGTGTTGCAAGGCAGTTCCATGGCGATGTTGATTCGCAAGAGCGGTTATGAGTTCGCCAAAATCGAAGGCGATAAACTGGTGCCCATTAAGGACTCGGTGTTTCGAAAACGTGATTTTCCCGATGAGTTGCGCTTGGAACTGGAGTATCAGGGGGAACCGGCCTCCTTTGAGGACGATAAAAACCCGCCTCGGGTTTATGTTTTTTCCAGCGGTGAAATGACCGAGTTTACGCTGAAATTGAAGTTTTTTGATACCGAGCCCTATACGGTACGGGCTAACTTTTTGGGGCAAGTGCGTTTGGTTGCCCCCGGAGCTGAGGACGGTTCCGATGTCTAGAATTTCACAGCAAAGGCGGAGCAAGGGATTTACTTTGGTTGAGGTGCTTATCGCCTTGACTATTATCGCCGTTGCCTTAGCCGCGATAATCACCACCGTGTCCGCCACAGTGCGTAATTATGGATTTTTGCAGGAAAAAACCTTTGCCCATTGGGTGGCGATGAACAAAATGGCGGAAATACAGATGATGCGTCAGTGGCCTTCGCCGCGCTCTACCCGGGGTAGTATGGTGATGGCTGAGCATGAATGGTTTTGGGAAATGGATGTGCAAAACACGGAAGATAAAACCGTTCGAAAAGTGATAATCCGCGTCAAACTCAAAGAGGATGATGAAAACAGTGTCACCAGCCTGACCGGGTTTGTGGGGCGGCCGACATGAGTCTGGGTGAAGATTTCGGGAAATCTCTCAACAGTAATCGCGGTTTCACTTTGTTGGAGCTGCTTATTGCCGTCATGATTTTTTCGCTCATGGCGGCAATGGCCTATGCCGGATTGAATAATGTCTTGGATCAGAGCCAGCGTACGCAGGAGTTTGCAGAACGGCTGACCCGCCTGCAGAGCGCATTTACCTGGTTGGGTCGGGATATTGAACAAACCATCGATCGGGGCATTCGCGACGAGTTGAGTGTTGAGGCCGATGCCTTAGTAGGGAATCAGCTGGGAGAGTACCTGTTGAGCTTGACTCGAACCGGTTGGCTAAATCCCAATCCCAACGCCACTCCCAGAAGCAGTATGCAACGAGTGGCCTATACCCTCAAGGATGAGCAGCTAATACGCAGTATTTGGTATGTCCTGGATAGAACTCAGGATAGCGAGCGCTATGACATGGTGTTGCTGGAAGATGTGAAATCTCTGGAATTTCGCTACTTGGATAGCAAACAGAAATGGCATAGCTCCTGGCCTCCGGATACGGCCATTAATCCGCAAACCGGAGCAAAAATGCCCTGGACTGCACCGGCTGGGGTAGCGGTGCAATTGGAAACCAAGAGTTTCGGTAAGATGGAGCGCTGGTTTCGGGTTCCCGGTGCATGATGGGAAAATCAATTCGCCTGCGGCAGCAGGGAGTGGCTTTGATTACCGCCATTTTGGTGGTGGCCCTGGCTACTATTGCGGCCGTAGCGATTCACAACAAACAACAACTCAATATGCGCCGTACGGAGAACTTGGTACACGCAGACCAGGCTTATCTGTATACCCTGGGGGGCGAACAATGGGCGTCCCAATTTTTGTTGAAGGACACGGATATGCAAGTGGACCATGGAGCGGAAGACTGGGCCACACCTTTGCCACCCATTCCGGTTGAAGGTGGCAGCATTAGCGGTTTTATAACCGACGCCAGTTCCGGTTTTCCCATAAATACTTTGGTGGATGCCACCGGTGCGAAGTCGCCATTTCATGTAAAAGTATTTCAGCAGTTATCGGAACAGATTTTTGAAAACAATCCCGGCGTGGCTAACCTGCTGGTGGATTGGTTGGATAATAACAGTGATGTAACACTGGGTGTGGGAGGTAACGGTGCTGAGGATACGGATTATCAGAACTTGCAACGTCATCCATTTCGAGCCGCTAACCGGCCGGTGAGCAGTGTCAGTGAATTAATGTTGATTTTGCGCATGTCCGAAGATGCGGCTAATCTCCGTAATGACTATGCCGCAATGTTTCCCAAGTCCGGCCCGCCACTGGTGAATGCTCTGCCTGGAGATGCAACGATTAACATAAACTCTGCCAGTCAAGTGCTGCTGACCAGTATGGTGCTGGCTGTGACGGATGTGGACCAAACCATGGCGCAGGATATTGTAGCCAAAGTAATTACGAAAAGAGATGAGGAAGCAAAAGATTTCAAAGGCTTGAAGGATCTTACGGTGCTTCTGGACGAGTTGAACGGGCAATTGCAAAATAAGCTGAAAAACCCTGATACCAATCCCACTGGCGCATTACAGGATGTCCATAAACAGGATATCGAAGCCTTAAAGAAGCTATTGAGTACAGGCAGCAAGTACTATCTGGTACAATCTCAGGCAAAAATCGGTCGGATGGAAATGACCTTGATGAGCCTGGTCAAACGGGATCAAAATAAAGTTACCACCTTACGTCGTGGTTTGGGAACTCTGTAAATGAAACGCAAGATTTTCATAAAAATACCTTCTAATTTTGCTGCCGAGGGTCAGAGCCGTCTGGCCTGGGTGGTACAGGAACCGGGGCAAATGCCCGGACCGCTGTTTTATGGTGATGCGGCCACGGCGTCCAATCATGCCACTGCTTGTAAGGTCATTGTGCTGGTGTCAGGGTTTGATATTCTACTCACGGATGTGGCTTTACCCGTGATGAACAAGCAACGCTTGACCAAAGCATTGCCCTTTGCAATGGAAGAGCAGTTGGTAAGCGATCTGGACTTGCTGCATTTTGCCACCGGCCGACGTACTGCGACTGGAACGATTTCGTGCGCCGTTTTGGAGCGCACTGTACTGGAGAGCTGGTTACGGAAGTTCAAGCAAGCCGGGTTGCATCCGGATGTGATTTGCAGCGAGGCGGAACTGTTGCCTTATGAGGAAGGTAACTGGAGTGTGGTGGCGGACACAGGGGATTTGGGGGAGCTCAGAATATCATTGCGCTTGGATGAACAAAAAGCGTTGACGCTGGATCTGGAAAACCTGCCTCATTTTCTTGCCGGGCAGTACGAAGCCTTAGATGACGAACAACGACCCGAAAAGCTCAGTTTGGTTTTAACTGAGGACCAATCCAACCGTCAAACCTTGATTAGTCTGGATGACGCCATTTTGGTGGATGGATCGGAACCTACGATCGATCAGCCCGCGGGGGTTCATAACGGTAACGCTATTGCCCAGGAAGTGTTGCAAGAGCTAAAAGAATTTTGTAAAAAACACGATATCGCCTTTGATTTTACTCCCAGTGAGCAATCGCATCTTTCTGTATTGGCGCAACAGTATGAGGATGGCCGTGTTACCAATTTACTCCAAGGGGAGTACAGCCGTAGTGAGCAATTGGGCAAAATGCTGCGTCCCTGGCGCGCCGCCGCAGCGGTGCTGGCAGCTTGGATGTTATTGCAGAGCGGCTTGTTTGTCAGCGAGTATCGACAGTTGGCCAGTGAGGAGCAGGAACTGAGAAATCAGATTACGCAGGTTTTTAAACAAGCTTTTCCCGAAACGAGATCTATCGTAGATCCCAAGTTACAAATGGAAAAAGGCTTGCGTCAATTACAACAGGGCAGTGTCACTAACGTCAGTCTGTTTTCCTTGTTGTCCCAGGCCGGCAAGATTTTCAATGAGACTCAGTCGGTCACATTAAACAGCATACGTTTTGACGGCGGTAAACTGGATGTGGATATTCACATCGCCGATTTGGAGTCCCTGGATAAATTGAAAGCCCGGCTGATTAATGAAGCAAAACTGGAAGTGGACATCGTCTCTGCATCATCGCGGGACCAGAAAGTGGAAAGCCGTTTACAATTAAAACAAAGTTCATAGCGGTCTAAAAAAGTATTTAACGGTCGGAATGAGTCATGGATCAATACATCGAACAGATTACCCAGTGGTTTAACAGCAAAGAGCAAAGGGAACGGCAAATTCTTGTTGGCGGCGTCGTCAGTGTGGTGTTGTTGCTCCTGTATGCTATGGTGTGGGATCCCATTGTGGGTGGTAAAGCGAAGTTGGAACAACAAGCCGAGCAAATGCGTCGGGACCTCACCTGGATGCAGGAACAGGCATCCAAAGTCAGAGTGCTCAAGGCCGGTAGCGCGCCGCTTGGGCGGATACAACCGGGCCAGTCTTTGCTGGGAATCATCGACCGTAGCGCCAAATCCAGTCAACTGGGCAACTCCGTTAAACGGGTAAAGCCTGACGGTGAGAACAAAGCCAGGGTGTGGTTGGAGAATGCCAATTTCAACGACGTAATTCGCTGGGCGGAAAGTTTGAAGCGCAGCTACAACGTGGAAATTGAGTCGGTTTCAATTGAAAAAGAAGAACAAGCGGGCTTAATATCAGCCCGATTTGTATTCCAGGCAGCAACGCAATAGGACTTGGATGAAAACGTACAAATATATCATTATCGGGGTGGTGAGTTTTTTCTTTTTTGTCATCGCCGGTTTGCCTGCCGGCACCGCATACGGTTATTGGAAGGAATATCTAGGTAAATCCGTACCCGTTGAATTACAGGATGTACACGGCAGTTTGTGGAACGGAAAAGCCGGGCAAGTCAGAATACAACGGGTACAGTTGCAGCGGGTGCAATGGGATTTTTCCTTTTTTAGTCTGTTAACGGGTAAGTTGAAACTGTATCTGGATTTTGGTTTAAAGGAAGGGCAGGGCAAAGGCGCCATTGCCAAAAGCCTGTTTGGGGGGGTTTCTCTGCAGGATGTTCAAGCAGGTTTATACCTAAAAGACGTGGCTCCCATGTTGGGTTTGCAATCCTTGAGCCCTGCAGGTGTTGTGCGGCTCAATCTGCAAGAGTTGCAAATCGAAGACGGTTTTATTGTCTCCGCCGAAGGTAATGCTATTTGGCAGAATGCGGAGATTGCCCTATTTAAACCGCTGCAATTGGGTACCTTGGAAATTGAAGTCAAGCCCGATGAAAATGGCATCAAAGGTGTGCTCAGTGATAAAGGCGGTCCCTTAGAGGCTCAGGGATTGCTTAATCTTGATACCGAAGGTAAGTACAATCTTAATGGCAGTGTTCGTGTGCGTGACCCGTTGAAAACGGATTTGAATTCCGCCATCAATGCCATGGGCCGTCCGGGGGCCGATGGAAAAATTCCGCTGAAGTATTCGGGAAAGATGCAGGCCTTGCCATTGTAATTCATGTTGAGGTCTGGTTTTAGAGGCAAAAGAACTCGGCCCGATCATGATAAAATAAAATAAAAACAATAAATTACACTCCCCCATACCCGTCTATTCAATAAAATGCTAATATACATCCTCCTGAAATAATTATTATCAACCAGTTGGAGTTCACATGGCCTTCGATAAAATCAAAATCCCTACCGATGGTGAAAAAATAAGCGTTAACGCGGATCATTCTTTAAGTGTTCCCGCCCGTCCCATTATTCCTTTTATTGAGGGTGACGGTATCGGTGTGGATGTGACTCCGGCGATGCGTACGGTTGTGGATGCTGCTGTTGAGAAGGCCTATGGTAGCGAACGTGCTATCGCTTGGATGGAAGTGTATGCCGGCGAAAAAGCAGTGAAGACTTATGGCGGCGATACCTGGTTGCCCGAAGAAACGCTGGAAGCTGTTAAGGATTATGCCGTATCCATTAAAGGCCCTCTGACCACTCCGGTAGGTGGCGGTATGCGGTCTTTAAACGTGGCGCTGCGTCAACTTTTAGACTTGTATGTGTGTCTTCGACCGGTGCGTTATTATGACGGTACCCCTACCCCCGTTAAAGAGCCGGAAAAGACCGACATGGTTATATTTCGTGAGAACTCAGAAGACATTTATGCAGGTATTGAGTGGGCGGCCGGTACTCCTGAGGTGCAAAGGGTTATTCAGTTTCTGCAGGATGAAATGGGTGTGGACAAGATACGTTTTCCCGAGACTTCCGGTATCGGAATCAAGCCCGTCTCGCGCGAGGGCACGGAACGTCTGGTTCGTAAAGCCATTCAATATGCCATAGACAATGATCGTTCCTCCGTCACTTTGGTGCACAAAGGTAACATTATGAAGTTTACCGAAGGGGCATTTAAGAATTACGGTTATGAATTGGCGAAGAAAGAGTTTAATGCGGTAGAGATTGATGGTGGTCCTTGGTGTCGTTTTAAAAATCCGAAAACGGGCAATGAAATTGTGATCAAGGATGTTATCGCGGATGCGTTTTTACAGCAGATTTTATTACGTCCAGACGAGTACAGTGTGGTCGCTACCTTGAATTTGAACGGCGACTATATTTCGGATGCCTTGGCAGCCCAAGTAGGTGGCATTGGCATTGCTCCCGGTGCTAATCTGTCTGATACGGTAGCCATGTTCGAAGCCACTCATGGCACGGCTCCCAAGTACGCCGGTCAGGATAAGGTCAATCCCGGTTCGGTCATTTTATCAGCAGAAATGATGTTGCGACACCTGGGGTGGATAGAAGCGGCCGATTTGATTGTCAAAGGTTTGTCAGGCGCCATATCCGCCAAAACAGTGACATATGATCTTGAGCGTTTAATGAGCGGTGCTACCCTGGTGAGTTGCTCAGGATTTGCCAAGGCGATTATTGATAATATGTAGGGGGCAGTTCACCAATGACCTTATGAGTTGTCGGATTCTCGTCAAAGAGTCAAATCTTAAACGGCGAGTAGTGTCAAAATTGTAAATTCTGACATTGTAAAATGGTGATTAGTTTTATAAATGATTAATAGTTTAAACTTTGTATAAAACTGTGAACTTATTCAAGCAGTTTTTTACCGGCTTGAAATGGTGGTTTCAGTATCATATTTTTTATACAAAGAGTTCGGTAAAAATTATGATGTTATGGAGTTTATCTTGACTAAACTGATACCCGTTCATTCCGGTGAGGAAACTCTTGGGGACGACGGCTTAGTCGTACAGGAGGCGCGTCCCAAGTTAAAACCGCCACCCATGTATCAAGTTTTGCTGCTAAATGACGATTTTACTCCCATGGAGTTTGTTGTTCATGTATTGGAGAAGTTTTTCCGGATGGATCGTGACAAAGCCACCCGGATTATGTTGCATGTACACACTCAGGGTAAGGGATTGTGTGGAGTTTATGTAAAGGAAATCGCTGAAACTAAGGTGGCACAAGTGAATGAGTACTCCAGAAGTAACAAACATCCACTTTTATGCACCATGGAAACGGTTTAGGTGATTTCATGGCACACTCCTTGTACTAGAACGTCTAAAAGACAGTGAAAGTAAGAGGTAGGTTATGTTAAGCGAGGAACTGGAGCTCACACTCAATCGTGCGTTTAAACAAGCACGTGACAAACGGCATGAATTCATGACCGTTGAGCACTTATTGTTAGCCTTATTGGATAATCCCACCAGCAGTAACGCTTTACGTGCCTGCGGTGCGGATATCGATGTGCTGCACGATGAAATCACCCGGTTTCTTGATGAAACCACTCCTATATTACCGGAAGAGGATGAAAGGGAAATTGAACCCACCCTTGGGTTTCAGCGGGTCTTACAACGTGCGGTGTTTCAGGTACAGTCGTCCGGCAACAAGGAAGTGACAGGCGCCAATGTTTTGGTGGCCATTTTCAGTGAACAAGAATCACAAGCTGTTTATTTGTTGAGCAAACAAAGTGTGGCCCGTCTCGATGTGGTCAATTACATCGCTCACGGAATTTCTAAAATTGAAGACGATCACGAAAGTGATCCGGTGGCACCGACCCAGGAAGAGGAATCCGATGCGGAGAATACCTCCAAATCACCTCTGGAAAGTTTTGCTATCAATTTGAATCGTCTGGCAATGGAAGGGAAGATCGATCCCTTAATTGGTCGTAAACAGGAAATAGAACGTACTTTACAGGTGCTCTGTCGTCGTCGTAAAAACAATCCCTTGTTTGTGGGGGAAGCCGGCGTGGGTAAAACCGCTTTAGCCGAAGGTTTGGCCAAGCAAATCGTGGATGGTGAAGTACCGCCGGTGTTGTCTAACGGTGTGGTGTATTCCCTGGATTTGGGAGCCCTGTTGGCCGGAACGAAATATCGCGGTGATTTTGAAAAGCGTCTGAAATCCGTGTTGTCCCAATTGCGTAAACAACCGGGTGCTATTTTGTTCATCGATGAGATTCACACCATCATTGGTGCCGGGGCCGCATCCGGTGGTGCGATGGATGCTTCCAATTTGATCAAACCGGTATTGGCGTCGGGGGATCTGAAGTGTATCGGTTCCACCACCTATCAGGAATATCGTGGTATTTTCGAAAAAGATCGGGCTTTAGCACGGCGCTTCCAGAAAATCGACGTTCCTGAGCCCACTGTACCGGAAGCAATACAAATTCTGGAAGGTTTGAAATCCCGCTTTGAAGAATACCATGACATTAAATTTACCCGACAGGCGTTGAAATCAGCGGTGGAATTGTCAGACCGCTATATCAACGAGCGCCATTTGCCGGATAAGGCCATTGATGTTATAGACGAAGCCGGTGCCACTCAACGTTTGCTGCCGCCGTCCAAGCGCAAGAAAACGATTGGTTGTAAGGATATTGAGTCCGTCGTAGCCAAGATAGCCCGTATTCCTCCTAAGCAGGTATCCAGCAGCGATAAGGAAGGTCTACGTAACTTGGAGCGGGATTTGAAATTGGTAGTGTATGGTCAAGATGATGCCATCACTAATCTGGCGACAGCCATTAAAATGTCTCGAGCCGGTTTGGGTACAGAGCAAAAACCCATTGGTTCCTTTTTGTTTGCCGGTCCTACCGGTGTTGGAAAAACCGAAGTGACCCGGCAATTGGCCAAGATTCTGGGTATAGAATTGATTCGTTTTGATATGTCCGAATACATGGAGCGCCATACGGTTTCCCGCTTGATCGGTGCACCTCCCGGTTATGTGGGTTACGATCAAGGCGGTTTATTGACCGAAGAGATCAACAAGCACCCTCATGCTGTAGTGTTGCTGGATGAAATTGAGAAGGCCCATCCGGACGTTTTCAATCTGCTGTTACAAGTCATGGACCATGGTACGTTGACGGATACCAATGGACGAAAAGCGGATTTTCGCAATACGGTTCTGGTGATGACCACCAATGCCGGTGCCGAGCAGATTGCGCGGCCATCCATTGGTTTTATGCATCAGGATCACACCACCGATGGTTCCGAGGTGATTAAAAAGACGTTTTCGCCGGAATTTCGTAACCGTCTTGATGCCATTGTTCAGTTTAAATCCTTGGACAGCTCCACTATCTGTCATGTTGTGGACAAGTTCCTGTATGAGCTGGAAACTCAATTGGCAGAGAAGAAGGTTACCTTACATGTGGATGACGAAGCCCGGCTGTGGTTGGCAGAACATGGCTATGACGAAAAAATGGGTGCGCGTCCCATGGCCAGAGTGATCAAAGAAAACATTAAGAAACCGCTGGCGGAAGAGTTGTTGTTTGGTCGATTGGTTAACGGTGGTGACTGCGAAGTGACCGTCGAGGATAATCAATTGGTTTTCAGGATAGAACAATTGGTTACCGTCAACTAAGCACTCCGCATACAAGTGATAAAAACTGTGCCCGAGAGTTGCCGCTCTCGGGCATTTTTATGTCTAGCAAAATCAGAGTGGAATCCACACAAGATTGCTTGTCGGATTACCATCCGTCTACCGTAAAGCATCAAACTTCTTTGGATTCGATGTAAAACGTCTTGAAATGCTTTGAGAGGGATTAACGCACTCGGAATACGATACGGCCTTTACTGAGGTCGTAGGGGGTCAGCTGAACTTTAACGCTGTCTCCAGTGAGGATGCGAATGTAGTTTTTTCGCATTTTACCGGAAATATGGGCTGTAACCACATGGCCGTTTTCCAGTTCCACTCTAAACATGGTATTGGGCAGGGTTTCAACCACCTTGCCTTCCATTTCAATGTGCTCTTCTTTTGCCATAAATGATAAGTGTAAACCTGTTTGATTTCCCATACAATTAGTATGGATAGAATGCAGGCAAATCCTTTACAAATCCGCCTGATACGCCAAAACGCAGACAGTATAGCTACTTATTGTTTAAATACCAGAGAAAAATTCAAATATTTTGCCGGGGACGAAGTGCCTGGTACAAGTCGGAGGCGATTGCACAAAGTATTGCAGAGGTAAGAGCCCAAGGATAGGTAAAGCAGGGATTGTCGAGAGCCGAGAGAGGCTTTTGCCGGAGAGTCTAGTTTCTGGCAAAAGCCAAAGGTTGTTACAACTGGGGGGTTATACGTAAACGGCTTCTTTCCACGGTGCATGGGCCCAACCCACATAGGGTGAGTTGATGTTAGGCTCCAGGATCAATTCCATTCCCAGAAATACTAATATGGCATTGAAGTCACGCGGGTCCTCAAGCTGTTGTTTGAGGCATTCCAGATGCGCATAGTTCATATATACCAAGTTAGGGCTATAACCGTGTTCCGCTTCGAACTCTTTCGCTACCGAATATATAGTGCTCAACATAGTTATTATTACCCCTTGCGTTATTGCGCCGCTGTGATGGCGGTGCTCTAAGCTTTGTATCGTCTGGGGTAGTTTTTTCTTAATAGAGGGGCGGGAGCGGTACAAAAGTTTTACATTAGAAAACAGATTGTGAATTCAATGGTTTACGTATAATTACGTAAGGTCGGATTAATTTCTCAGTAGTGTTCCCCAGCGGCCATCCTGGTAGCCCTGTAAAGGTTGATAACGGCTTTTGTAGCGCATTTTGTCGCAATCAGAAATGTAATAGCCTAAATATACCCAAGGTTTATTCAGTTGTTGCGCCATTTTGATTATGTGCAAAATAGCTAAATGTCCCAGACTGCGTTGCTGCTGTTGCGGTTTGAAAAAGGTATACACAGCGGAAAGGGATTGTTCCAGTTCATCCACCACAGCAACGGCCAATAGTTGCCTATCTTGCCTGAACTCGTAAAATCCGGTGTTACACCATCGGCTGCTTAAGAAATTCTCATATTCCTGTTCCGAAGGGTTTTCCATTCCACCGCCTTCGTGGCGAGCACTGACGTATTCACAATAGAGTTCAAACTGTTCTTGATTGAACCGGGCCGGTGTGCGAATGATATGCAGATCCGAATTTTTACTTAAAGTGCGTTTGTGGTTGCGGCTAAAGCAAAATGCTGCTGCCGGCACACGTACTGAGATACAATCGCTACAAGACGGGCATTTGGGTGTGTAGATATAATTGCCGCTACGGCGAAAACCCAAGGTTAACAAATGCTCGTACAATTTGGTGTTCATGGGTACATTCGGATCGGTAAAAACAGTGATCGCATCACGATCTGCCAGATAGCTGCAGGGGTGTATGTCACTTTGATACAGGTTTAACAGATTAACCATGGTTGTCGTCGAGGTTACAATCCAATAGATCGGCCTGCCAGGTCCGCGCATGGGTAGGGGCGCTACAAAACTGATCCAGATGTTGCAGAAATTGCTGTCTCGGTATGAGTTCAGACCCCAGGCTCATGAGGTGAGGGGAACTGACCTGGCAATCGATGAGTTGAAAATCTCTGTCGATCAAGTATTGAGTTAAATGATACAGAGCCACTTTGGAGGCATTGTCCATGCGGCTGAACATGGATTCCCCGAAAAAAACCTTGCCAATGGCAATACCGTATAATCCACCGACTAATTTTTCTTCGTGCCAACATTCGATTGAGTGGGCATAACCCATTTGGTGCAGTTGCAAATAGGCGTACAGCATTTCCGGCGTAATCCAAGTGCCGGGTTCCGTTCCTCGAGGTTGCGCACATTGCACCATGACCTGTTCAAATTCACGGTCAGCTGTTACATGAAACTTTGCTTTTTTAATTACTTTACGCAGACTTCTGGAAACCTTGAGATGCTGCGGGTATAAAACGGCGCGGGGGTCCGGGGACCACCATAGAATGGGTTGATCTTTATTGTACCAGGGAAAAATACCATTGGGATAAGCCGACAGCAGACGTTGCGGGTGCAATGAACCACCGACAGCCAGCAAGCCATCCGGCTCACTTAATGCCAGCTCGGCATGAGGAAAGCGGAAGCTAGAGTCATTGGGGTCGATCCAAAATGGGGCTTGTCCTCGCATCAGTTGGCCTGTTTGTAAGGAGAATGGGCGATGAGACTGTCGCGATAGTGCCGGATACCTTTTTGTTCCCGTTCCAGAAAGGCGGCGATGATCTGTCGGAATTCCGGATGGGCGATCCAGTGCGCAGAATGGGTCAGTGTGGGTAAAAATCCGCGACTGATTTTGTGTTCCCCTTGGGCGCCGGGCTCAAATCGCAGCAGTTGCTCTCTAATACAGTACTCAATACCCTGATAATAGCAAAGTTCAAAATGCAGGTTATTGTACGCTTCATCACAACCCCAGTGGCGTCCATAAAGATGTTGCCGATCGCGCATACAAAACGCGCTGGCAATGATTCGATTACCGTCATAGGCCTGAAACAATAAAGTTTCCTGGGGAAGGGTTTGCGCAATTTCCTGGAAAAACTCCAGGGACAGCGTGGGGTATCCACCCAGACGATAAAATGTGGAGCTATAGTGGCGGTGGAACTGCTGCCATTGTTCTTCAGTGCTTTGTTCACCGTTGCTGATTCGAAGCTGCAATGGGGTTTGTTGCACGGTTTTACGTTCCCGCACAATGTTCTTGCGCTTGCGTGAACTGAGTTGTTGCAGGAAATCGTCAAAGTCCGCATAGACCCGGGGTTGACGATTATGCCAATGGAACTGGCAGGCGATGCGCGGTAGAAGCCCTATGGATTCCAGTTGCCGTGCCATTGATGCTTCTGGAAATAAGACGTGCAGGGAAGAAATGTTTTCCGATAGAGCATATTCCAGTGTGCCGTTGATTATTTGCTTAACAATTTTTTTGGCTTCGATCTGTGGTACGGACGGGTCTATCAATAGTCGTGGTCCGGTGATAGGTGTGTAAGGTACCGCACTGACCAATTTAGGGTAATAGGCGAGGCCGCTGCGTTCGTAAGCATCGGCCCAGGACCAGTCAAAAACGAATTCGCCATAGGAATTGTTTTTGACGTACATGGGCATGGCTGCGAGTATGCGATCCTCGTCCTTATGAATCACGTGACGCGGGAACCAGCCAAAGGGTTCGCAACTGTGGTTCTCCAGGGCCAGGAGAAAGGCGTGACGCATAAATGGCGTGTTGTTGTCTCCCAGCATTTGATCCCAACGATGGGCATCAATGTCTTTAATGCTATGGAGAATCTCGGTGCTCATACGTCGTGGATTGAATGCACGATCTGCAAGGCTCAGTTAAGCGGCCGGATCCGCTGTGCAGGTCCGGCTGGATTGTTAAAGATTATCGAGGTAACGCTCAGCATCCAGAGCAGCCATGCAACCGGTTCCGGCCGAGGTGACTGCCTGCCGATAAATATGGTCGGCAACGTCACCGGCTGCGAAGATACCGGGAATACTGGTGGCTGTGGCATTACCTTCGCGGCCACTGTTCACCTTGAGATAACCGTTTTCCATCTCCAACTGACCTTCAAAGATGGCCGTGTTGGGTTTGTGGCCGATAGCGATAAAAACACCGTCTACGCCGATATCCTTGGTTTGGCCCTGCTGGTTTTTGATGCGCATTCCCGTAACACCGCCGGCATCACCCAGCACTTCATCCAGTGTGTGGTTCCATTCAATCGTGATGTTGCCGTTGTTGGCTTTTTCCATGATCTGATCGATGAGTATTTTCTCTGAAGTAAAATGATCGCGTCGGTGTACGACGGTGACTTGTGATGCGATATTGGATAAATACAACGCTTCTTCCACTGCCGTGTTACCACCACCGATCACGGCAACCGGCTTATTGCGGTAGAAAAACCCATCACAGGTGGCGCAACCGGAAACCCCACGTCCTTTGAATGCCTCTTCACTGTCCAGTCCCAAATACATGGCTGAGGCGCCGGTGGCTATAATTAGGGCATCGCAAGTGTATTGGCCGCTGTCCCCTGTGAGTGAAAAAGGCCGTTGTGATAGATCACAGGAGGTGATCAGGTCGAAAATAATCTCAGTGTTAAAGCGCTCGGCATGCAAGCGCATGCGTTCCATGAGTTCGGGGCCTTGTACTCCGGCATTGTCGCCTGGCCAGTTGTCCACTTCGGTAGTGGTGGTGAGCTGTCCGCCTTGTTCTAACCCTGTGATCAGTACCGGTTTCAAATTGGCCCTCGCTGCGTAGACTGCCGCAGTATAACCGGCAGGTCCGGAACCCAGTATCAAGAGGCGACAGTGTTTGGTTTCACTCATTTAACATTTCCTCAAAGATCAGACGAAAAAGATGGTCTTCAGCTACAATTGTACGAGATGTGATTCTTACGCTAAAGGAGACAAAATGCAAATTGGTATTCCCAGTGAAGTAAAAACTCTGGAAGGTCGTGTGGCCTTAATTCCGGAGGCGGCGGGGGAACTGGTTAAACAGGGACACGAGGTTTTCATTCAACGCGGGGCAGGTAAGCACAGCGGTTATAGTGATGACGATTATGAGGCTGTGGGTTTGAGCGTGGTTGAAAATGCGCAAGTCTTATTTGAAAAATCCCGTCTCATTGTCAAGGTAAAAGAACCCCAGGCCCAGGAATTGTCTTTATTTCGACGTGACCACATTCTATTTTCCTATTTACATCTGGCGGCGGAATTGCCCTTGATGGAAAAATTACAGGCGATCGGCCTGACCGCCATTGCTTTCGAAACGGTGGAAACCGCAGACGGTCGTCTGCCTTTGCTGGCCCCCATGAGTGATATTGCAGGACGCATCGCAGTGCAAGTGGGTGCTACTTTGTTGCACCGGCCTCAAGGGGGCAAGGGTTTGCTCCTGGGGGGGTTGCCGGCGGCTCCGCGGGGACAGGTGGTGATTTTAGGCGCGGGTGTGGCCGGGGGTAATGCAGCCCTGTTAGCAGCGGGTATGGGGGCCAATGTCACCGTGTTTGATCGAAATCGCGACAAATTGGAAGCCATGCGCCGATTAGGGGCGAATGTGACGGCTCTGTATCCTTATCAAGCCTCTTTAAAAGAGGCGGTGCGGCAGGCGGATTTGCTCATTGGAGCCGTTTTAGTGACAGGCGAACGTGCACCGCATTTGGTGGATGCGGAGATGGTGAAGTCTATGCAGGCCGGCAGTGTTATTATCGACATTTCCGTAGACCAGGGTGGTTGTATTGAGACCACCAAACCCACCAACTATAAAAATCCCACTTTTTTGTGGGAAAACGTGGTGCACTTTGGTGTTACGAATATGCCCGGAGCAGTGCCCCGCAGTGCCTCACAGGCTTTGTCGGCTGCCATTTTGCCCTATGTCAGTGCCCTGGGTGGACCGCAGTGGCGCGATCATGCGGAGTTGTCTGCGGGAATTAATGTAAAAGACGGTGAAATTCTGCATCCGGCGCTTAAGCTGGTAAAATAGATAGAACACAAGTGCTTTATTGATGGTCCAAACAGCAAACCAACAACAGGGATTCTAATTTGCCTTCATCTGTTACGAAGAAATCTCCCCCGCTGGCCGGGCACATGATCCGGGGACTGAAAGAAGCCGCCTTGATCGTATTTTGGGCCGTAGCGCTGTACATGAGTGCGTCTCTGATAACGTACACCCAAACCGACCCCGGCTGGTCCCATAGTGACACCACCGAGGTGGTGGCGAATGCGGGAGGGCCTGCCGGAGCCTGGTTTGCCGATGTGTTTTTGTATTTGTTTGGCTATATGGCTTATTTGTTTCCTATTATGGTGGCATATACCGGTTGGCTCATATTTGCCGGACGCAATGAGGACCAGGACTTTGATTTGCGCATGGTCTCTTTGCGTTTTATTGGATTTGTGCTCACTTTATGCGCCGGAACCGGCTTGGCAACCCTGCATTTTCAGACCCAGGTAACCCTGCCTTTGGATTCCGGGGGTATCCTGGGGGACGTGGTGGCCCAAGGTTTGGTGGGAGTGTTCAATTTCATGGGCGGTACCTTGTTGTTAATTGCCCTGTTTCTTACCGGTATCTCTTTATTTACCAGTTTGTCCTGGATTGTATTGATGGATAAAACCGGGGCCATGACACTGGGTTTGTTGGATCGGTTGCTGGAACAGTGGTACAACTTTAAAGAAAACTGGGCGACCCGCCGTGCCAAAATGGAACGGGAACAAGTGGTTAAGGAAGTCAAAAAAGCCCGGACTAAGCGTTTACCTCCGCTTATAGAAGCCTTGCCTGATCCCATCGAGGAATCCGAGCGCGCCGGTAAGGAACGGCAGATACCGTTGTTTGAGAGCGACAGCAATTTACCGTCACTGTCTCTGTTGGATGTCGCGGACGCGCCCAAAAACCACATGGCTAAGGCCGCTTTGGAAGCCATATCCCGCCAAGTGGAGCTTAAGCTCAAAGATTTCAATATTGAGGTCCAGGTGGTTGCGGTGCATCCGGGGCCGGTGGTGACCAGTTTTGAGCTGGAACCGGCTCCAGGTATAAAGGTCAGTCAAATCAGCAACTTGTCCAAGGATTTGGCGCGTTCTTTGTCGGCTATCAGCGTTCGTGTGGTCGAGGTGATTCCCGGTAAATCTACCGTTGGTTTAGAGGTACCCAATGAAGTGCGGGAAGTCGTACGCCTCAGTGAAGTGCTGAAGTCCAAAGTGTTTGATAAGGCCCGCTCTCCACTGAGTATCGCATTGGGTAAGAACATCAGCGGTCATCCCGTGATTGTGGATCTGGCTAAAATGCCCCACTTACTGGTAGCAGGGACCACCGGTTCCGGTAAGTCCGTGGGTTTGAATGCTATGGTGTTGAGCTTGTTGTACAACTCCACGCCTAACGAGGTTCGCATGATCATGATTGATCCGAAAATGCTGGAGCTGTCCGTTTATGAGGGCATTCCTCATTTATTGGCACCGGTCGTTACGGACATGAAGCAAGCTGCCAATGCCCTGCGTTGGTGTGTGGCGGAAATGGAGCGGCGTTATACTCTGATGGCCTTATTGGGGGTGCGTAACCTCAATGGGTATAACACCAAGGTGAGTGAGGCGATTCAACAGGGCGAGCCTATCGTGGATCCCACCTATAAACCCGATGTCCTCAGCGATCCCGATGAGGTTCGACATCTGGAGCCCTTGCCTTATCTGGTGGTTGTGGTGGATGAATTGGCCGATTTGATGATGGTGGTGGGCAAGAAGGTGGAAGAGTTAATTGCTCGTCTAGCGCAAAAAGCCCGTGCTGCCGGTATGCATTTGATTTTGGCCACCCAACGACCGTCAGTGGATGTATTGACCGGTTTGATCAAAGCCAATATTCCTACCCGTATTGCTTTCCAGGTTTCGGCCAAGGTGGATTCGCGGACCATATTGGATCAGGGTGGGGCTGAACAATTGTTGGGACACGGGGACATGCTATATCTGGCTCCCGGTACAGGTATCCCAACTCGCGTTCATGGTGCATTTGTGTCGGATCATGAAGTACACCGGGTGGTGAAGGATGTGCGTTCTAAAGGAGCCCCCGAGTACATTGAAGATATTCTGGAAGGACCCTCCAACAGCGATGGCGGGGATTTTTCCGTTTATGATGATCCGGACCAAGTGGACGAATTGTACGATCAAGCAGTGGCTTTTGTCACAGAAACCCGTAAAGCGTCTATTTCCTCGGTACAGCGGCGCCTGCGAATAGGGTACAATCGTGCCGCTCGAATGGTAGAGGAAATGGAACGCGCCGGTGTGGTGAGCTCGACCCAGGCCAATGGCACTCGGGAAGTGCTGGCACCGCCACCCCCCAGTTTGGATTAAGAACCTCTAATTGGTGTATTCAATGTTTAAACAATATTTTCAAACCGGCTTACGCCGGATGCTTGTGGGTTCTCTTGTTTTTGCGGCAATGACAGGAAGCGCTGCGGTTACAGCGGAATCTGCAGATATGGAGCGATTGTCGCGATTCTATAAACAAGTAAAAAGCCTGCAAGCTACTTTCGTACAAAGAGTGGATGCCTCCGGTTTTTCATCCATTGAGGAATCTGCCGGTGTGTTTTATTTACAGCGCCCGGGGCGATTTCGCTGGGATTACACCAAACCCTATAAGCAACAAATTATCGCCGATGGTAAAAAGCTCTGGGTCTATGACGTCGACATGGATCAAGTGATTGTGAAAAAACTGGATCTGGCATTGGGAAGCACCCCGGCGGTGCTGTTGAGCGGAACTCAGGAATTGAAGCAGCAATTCACGGTGGATCGTATACGCGATTTGCAGGGGCGTCCTGCCGGTCTGGTTTGGTTGCGTTTGTTACCTAAAGATAAGGAATCCAATTACCAACATATCGTTCTGGGGTTTAATCAGGATAACCTGGAGGTGATGGAGTTGTTGGATAACTTTGGACAGGCTACCGTCATGCGTTTCAGTGACATTAAACGTAATCCCAATTTGGATGCGTCGCTATTCCAGTTTACGCCGCCTTTGGGTGTGGATGTGATTGGTGCCGAGGACGTTCTGGGCCAATGAGACACCGAGACGATGCGCTATTGCCCGGCCACTTTGTGAGACGCTGAGATGCAGTGGTTAGCAATAGCCGCCGGCGGAGCTTTGGGGTCGTTGTTGCGGTTTTTATCTTCCAGCGGTTTGCATCACTGGTTAGGGCGTTCGTTTCCCTACGGTACTTTGTTTGTGAATGTGACAGGCTCACTGATAATGGGATTTTTGTACATTCATTTCACCAGCCGCATGGAACTGGGGCCGCAGTGGCGGGCTTTTTTTCTGGTGGGCTTGCTGGGGGCTTTTACCACTTTTTCTACATTTTCTTTGGAAACGGTGCAATTACTGGAAGAGGGAAGGGCGCTTCAGGCTTTATTGAATATGCTGCTTAACGTAGGTGTATGTGTCGCCGCGGCATGGGCTGGAATCTGGTTGGGCCGAGCGGCATAAGCGGTTTGGAACAGGACTGTAAAACAGAGATTAAGGTAATCATAATACATGTTAGATCCTAAATTAATTAGAACCGAATTGGAACAAGTGGCACAGCAACTTGCCGTACGCGGATTTATATTGGACACGGCACGCATTTCTGAATTGGAAAGCCGGCGCAAAACTTTACAGGTAGAGACGGAGAATCAACGCCGGCAGCGTACCACCATGTCTAAGGAAATCGGCAAAGCCAAGGCCCGTGGAGAAGATGCTGCGGCTGAGATGGCGCAGGTTTCCTCTCTGGGGGATCAACTGAAGGCCGGTGAAGCTGAGTTAGAGCAAATCCAGGCGGAATTGGAAGACTTATTTAAAGCCGTACCCAATATTCCTCACCATTCTGTACCTGTTGGTAATGACGAAAAAGACAATGTTGAGGTACGTACGTGGGGAGAACCCACCCGCTTTGATTTTGAGCCGAAAGACCATGTGGATTTGGGTGAAGCCAGCGGTCATATGAGTTTTGACTTAGGAGCCAAGATTACGGGCAGTCGCTTTAATGTACTCACCGGCTCCATGGCTCAGCTACATCGGGCCTTAGCACAGTTTATGCTGGATCTACACACCCGCGAGCACGGTTATACGGAAACCTATGCGCCTTATATTGTCAACGCCAAAAGTCTGGAAGGGACCGGGCAGTTACCCAAGTTCGAGGAAGATTTGTTTAAGCTGCATCATGAACAGGATTTTTATTTGATTCCCACGGCTGAGGTGCCGGTGACCAATATTGTACGGGATACAATCCAGGAAGGCAGGGAGCTACCGTTGAAGTTTGTAGCGCACACCCCTTGTTTTCGTAGTGAAGCCGGTTCCTATGGTAAAGATACCCGCGGCATGATTCGACAACATCAGTTCGACAAAGTTGAACTGGTGCAAATCGTTAGGTCGGAAGACTCCTACGATGCTTTGGAGCAACTGACTTCACACGCAGAGAAGGTTTTGCAACTGTTGCAACTGCCTTATCGGGTGATGAGTTTGTGCAGTGGTGATATTGGTTTTTCTGCTGCTAAAACTTATGACTTGGAAGTGTGGTTGCCGGGTCAGCAGGCATACCGGGAAATTTCCTCCTGCAGTAATTTTGAAGATTTTCAGGCTCGCCGCATGAAAGCACGTTACCGCGCTGCCGAAGGTGAAAAACCACAACTGGTTCATACCCTGAACGGTTCCGGTCTGGCGGTAGGGCGCACCTTGGTTGCTGTGTTGGAAAATTACCAGCAAGCTGATGGTACAGTTCGGATACCGGAAAAACTTCAGCCCTATATGGGTGGCCGGGAAATTCTTTAAGGGTTAGGTTAGAGTAGGACGGAATAAAACATGCAATATTTTCCCATGTTTGTCAGCTTACAGCAGCGCCCTTGCGTTGTGGTGGGTGGTGGAGAAGTGGCAGCCAGAAAAGTGGCGCTGTTGGTTAGAGCCGGTGGAGATGTTACCGTCATTGCACCGAAATTGTGTGAAAGCCTGCAGCGCCGTTTGGATGATGCCCAAATCAAGCATCATTCCAAAACCTTTGAGGATACCGATATTGAGCGCTGTACAGTTGTCATTGCGGCCACCGATGACAGAACGACCAACAAGCGGGTTTCCGAGATTGCCCGGCAAAACAATATTCCGGTAAATGTAGTGGATCAGCCGGAGCTGTGTACTTTTGTAGTACCGTCAATTATTGATCGTTCGCCGGTTCAAGTTGCCGTGTCAACCGGTGGCGCTTCACCGGTGCTGGCGCGATTGCTGCGTTCGCGGTTGGAAACCATATTACCTGCAGCATATGGCAGCCTGGCTTCGCTTATGGAAGAGTTTCGGGATAAGGTCAAGCAGCAGTTTTCCGGCGGAGATAAGCGGCGGCGATTCTGGGAAACCGTCATACAGGGACCTATCTCGGAGCTTGTGTTTGCCGGTAAAGAAGAGGCTGCTCGTGAAGCTATGCATACCGCCATAGACGAGGGTGAGCATACTGTGCCCGATTTTGGCGAAGTGTATTTGGTGGGGGCCGGACCGGGAGATCCCGATTTATTGACCTTTCGAGCCTTGCGCTTGTTACAGCAGGCAGAGGTTATCGTTTACGATCGCCTCGTATCTGAGGAGATACTGGATCTGGCAAGACGAGACGCTGACCTGGTCTATGTGGGTAAGGAAAGGGACAAGCATACCCTGCCTCAAGAGGATATAAACCAAATGTTGGTACGCATTGCCAAGAAAGGTAAACGGGTATTGCGTCTGAAAGGGGGCGATCCGTTTATTTTTGGTCGCGGCGGTGAGGAAATACAGACCTTAATGGACGAGGGAATTCCGTTTCAGGTGGTGCCCGGCATAACGGCAGCCAGTGGTGCCGCCTCATATGCCGGTATTCCTTTAACACACCGGGATTATGCTCAATCGGTCATGTTCGTAACCGGGCACCTTAAAGACGGCAGCATGGATCTAAACTGGACCGCGTTGACACAACCAGGCCAAACGGTGGTGGTGTATATGGGCTTGTTGGGCCTCCCTAATCTGTGTAACAAACTGGTGGAAAAGGGCTTGAGCGCGGATACACCTATGGCCCTGGTACAACAGGCTACCACCAAGCGCCAACGGGTTTTGGTTGCAACCGTAGGGACTATGGTGAAAAAAATGGTCGATCAAGATATCAAACCGCCTACCTTGATTATTATCGGTGAGGTTGTGGCGTTGCATGAGAAGCTGGCCTGGTTCCAACCAGTAGAGTGATGTGGTATTAAGCTACCCCAGGGAACCTCTGATAAACGCCATGAATGGCATTTATAAGAACTAAATTGTCAATTGCTTCGTTGCCTGCAGGATGTAGGCAAGGGCCTTGAGCACGACGCGGAAGCTTTTCGCTTTGCACTGAACAGTTTATTTTTCATCTATGCTTATCCAGGAATTAATCAAAGGTTCCCCAGTTAGAACAATTCAATGTCGGCATTGAAGGGTTCGTCTTCTTTATCTTTGTTTCCTTTCTCGCTCCAGTCGCTTGAGTCGGGGTTTTGTCGATGCAGCATATTGTCCACCAGTTGAATTTGTTCTTCGGTCAATTGTTGTAAGCGTTTTAGATCATCGATTATGGTACTGCCGCTTTGCTTCGACGAGTAACTGAATTTCAGTGCGTTATTCACCGCGTCTCCCACCAATTGTGAAATCCGGTCACAGCGGCTCGCGTCGGTAGCGCTGGGTAGCAGTTGCGCCAATCGGGTTTGCATATCTCCCAGCGTGCCGGCGCTGCGTTGTTGGTCCTCTCTAATGGTGTTAGCCAATGCCGCTAGACCGGTTTGGATCTCCGTAAACGATTGTATGCTGGATACGTATTGCTTAACTAATTGATGTTCGGAGTTGAACATGCTGATTTTGGCATCCGCAGCAGCCAGCAAGGACGGAAAATAGTCTTTGTAACGACCATACAGTTCCATATTGTCCAAGGGCATATTGTTGATTAGCAGGGATATGTGTGGAAAGTTGATTTGAGTGCGACAACCAAAATCAATAAAACGGCGCTCATCGTGTAATTTGGAAATAAGCTCACATTCCAACGGGCTGGCGGTTCCACGGCTGCTGAAAAATTGTCGACCCTCATCGGTCTTCATCATTACGGAACTGTTGAGGGCAAACGTACTCAGGATAGAGAAGAGTTTGCGAGCCAATTCTTCATAGCCTCTGATATCCATAATATCCATGGAAAATTGCGCTACTTTTCCCATATCACTACTACCAGACATAGCTGCCATGGCGGCGCGGCGAGCACGTTCAGCTTCTTGCAGTAATTTGTCTTGTTTGCTGCGAAACTTGTTGATAACTGTAATTTTGGCCAACATATCTTCGGTATTGAAGGGTTTAACCATGTAGTCGTCTGCCCCCATTTCATAGGCTTGCATACGTATACGTAAAGATTCGTGGGATGACATAAATACAACAGGAATGTGGGCGGTTATATCGTTTTGCTTGAGTTGGTCGCAAACCTCATAACCGTTTAATCCGGGCATTTCCAGATCCAGCAAGATAATATCCGGGTTACATTCCTGAGCCTTGGCCAAGCCATCATGGCCGTTGGCGGCTATTTGTGAATGGTGAACATTTTGTAAAGCACACTTGATGTAGGTGTGCTGAAAAGGATCATCATCAATGACAAGAATATTTAGAGCGCGCATACGAATGAGTTATGTCCGTGTAAAAGTGTGTGTGCGTTAATGTTTTTTCGGTTACTTTGGGTTTTACTTTATGTTTAATGGTAAATTCTTTATATATTTTGTAACAGGTCGATGACGGTCCGGTTAATGTTGCAGAAATGTCTCCTTTTTAGGTTTGAACCGGTATTTTTATCGGGAAACGATGATGAATGTGACACAGGCAGTACGACGGCGAAAATCCGCCCGGGCTTTTCCGGATAGAGTTGTCGAAGCGGTTCCAGTGCGAGAGATTTCTGTTCGATTATTTGGTTAAGGGGGGCTAACCGATAACCTAGCTGCTCTTGCGTTCCTCCCTGTGGAAAAAACAATGGGTGTTCTTACCCAGTTTTTTGGCATGGTACATGGCTTGGTCGGCATGTTGCAGCAGACTTTCCCCAGTGGTGCCATCGTCGGGGTAGATGGCCACACCAATGCTGGCAGTAACCTCAAGCACTTGTGTGCCGGATTCTTTGCGAGCATGCAGGTTTTGGGAAAGTCTGGCAACAATGGAATTGATTTCTGACAGCGATGCGAGTTCATGTAGGATTACTGCAAATTCATCCCCGCCCAGGCGTGCAACCGTATCATCCGAACGAACTTGATTCTGGATTTTCTGTGCCATATCAATCAGTACTTCATCGCCCGCCGCATGGCCCAGGTCGTCGTTTACTTTCTTAAAACCGTCCAGATCGATGTACAAAACAGCAAACAACAGCTGTTTACGGTCAGCGCGTTGTAATGCGGTGCGCAGACGGTCATGAAATAGAAAGCGGTTGGCCAGGTTTGTTAATTGATCAAAGTGAGCCAGTTGTTCCAGTTTTTCCTGGTTTTCCTTTAAGGTAGAAATGTCCAGTATGATCATGGCATAGTGGGTAATCTCACCTTTACTATTGAGTACTGCGGATACAGATGTTTGACAAGGCTTGGCGCCACCGTCTTTGTGCCGACTCCATATTTCCCCCTGCCACTGGGTGTGAGCTGTTATTGTCGGCCATAAATGCTCAATAAAATCCTGATTGTGGTTTTTACTGCTAAACATCAGCGGTACATGGCTGATGAGTTCCTTGCGAGTATATCCGGTGAGTTTGCAGAAAGCCGTGTTACTGTCCAGGATACTGCCATACGCATCCAGAACGGTAATAGCTTCCTGGCTATTGTCGAATACGACCTTTGCCATACGGAGTTTTTCTTCGGTGTGGCGTCGCTCGGTAATATCGCGTACGGTACCCACCAGGCGTTGAGCGTGTCCATTGACATCGGCATACACTTGTCCTGATATTTTGACAATTCTTTCCCGGCCATTGGGCCGGACGATGGAATGTTCCAGGGTGAAGCCGCAACGGTTAGCGAGAGCGGATCCAATCTCGTTTTGAACACGGTTTTTGTCACTATCCGCTACCTGCTGATAAAAAGCTTGCATGCTGGGTTCTGTTGTATCGGGATGGGTTCCTAAAATGCGGTGAAGTTCTTCAGACCAACTGACGGTATTGTTGTTGAGGTCTTGAACCCAGCTGCCCAGGTGGGTAAGTTGCTGAGCTTTGTTTAACATATCAGCCTGGTTTTTCAGATCCTGTTCAGCCTGTTTTAATTGGCTGATATCCCGCAGACTGACAATGCCTGTAGTGATTCCGTTATGCTTGGAGAAACTGAGGCTGATGTGAACCGGAATTTCCGTGCCGTCACTCAGTAGAGCACTAAATTCCTTCAGATCGTTTTTGGAGCGGTTGGTAGCGGAATGAAACGCGTTTTGTCGCCATTGGCCGTGGTTTTGTCGAAAACGTTCCGGGATCAGACATTCGATTTCCATCCCGATGATTTCATCTTTGTGGTAAGCAAATAATTGGGTAGCTTGGTAGTTGGCTTGAAGAATTTTTCCTTCGGTGTTGACAATGAACAGGGGGTTGGGCACTGATTCCAATAAATCGGTGGTGTATTGGTTTTGGTTATCCAATAGTTTATGAGTGTAAAAGAGTTTTCGTAAACCAACCAGGATGATGAAGGCGATGGCGATCACAATCGGTACCAGGGCAAAAATACTTCCGCTCATGCTGCGCAACTCTTCGAACAACATTTGATTGTGTTGCGTATCCTCTGATTCGCTGTAATGCCGGTTCAGGGCGTGGATGGCCATCATGCCGGGGCCGCTGCCGAAGGTTTTTTGTTCAATGGCGGAATTGGTTGCTGTGATAGTCAGGCGTTTGGCATATAGCTGTAGGACGGTATGGAAAGCCTTAAGTTGCTCTTGAGTTTCGTGATGATCGTGCTCCAGGGTTTTTAATGTTTCCACATCCCGAAAAACAATGTTCAATTGTTTTTGAGCTGCAGCCACTACGCTAGTATCGCCTTGTTCCAATTGTTCGAAGAATTGCAAAAAACCCGGCTGAGAATTATTGCCATGGCTGAAGTGATCTTCCAGATGCTTCAGTGTGGTGTGCATTTGTTGGTAAACACGATGCCACTGCTCCACTTTTTTTAAGTGTGCATTCAAATGGTTACCAAACTGGACAACCGCGGCAGAAAGTCCGGTGGTCAAAATGATCACGGCTATGATGTTGAGTGTAAACGAATTTAGGACCTTCGGGTGTTTCATAGGCAAATCGGGCTTTTGTGTCTGAATATCTTTATAGCGGCAATCATTTAGCAATCATTGTAAAAGGTGATTTACATTTGTGGTGTCGTAAGGCGTTGATGTAGTGGGAAATACAGTTGTGAGAAAACGGCGGCTTGACAGCAGGTGGGAGCTGGATCATAATTAAAACGAACACTCGTTCTTTATTAAAGGTGAAAAAGAATGGCTCCCAAAGTTTCTGACCAGCATCAAGAGGCCCGTCGACAACAGATTCTCAAGGCGGCCTTGGTTTGTTTTGCGGCGAACGGCTTTCATAAGACCACCATGCGGGATATCTGCCGCGAAGCCGGTCTTAGTACCGGTGCGGTTTACAGCTATTTCGAAAACAAGGAAGTCTTGATTCGAGCCTTGAATGAATGGGGAAGACAATTGAATCAGGCGGCATTCAACGCCGGTACAACGGAAGCAGGCTCACAGGAGACACTGTCCCCGCAAGCGGTCATGTCTAAAGTATTGCGGGCGTTCATACTTCGAGCGGGCGATCCCACCATGCGCAATGCCATACGAGCCGATGCCATGTTTATGACGGAGATGCTCACGGATGACAAACTGGCGCATATGGGTTGTGAGGAATACGAACAACAACTGGTGGGAACTATAATTAACATCGTAACTCAGATGCAGGAGACTGGATGCATGGATGCTCAGTGCAACAGCCGTGCCGTAGCGGAAGTGTTGTTCAGTTTAGTGCAAGGGGTTTATTGGCAAATATTGATCAATCCCAATTTGGACCTGCATGCCTATGCAGATGCTGTAGAAGCAACTGTGTTCGGCCGGTTGTGGATATCAACACCGGGATGTGTTGAACCCAATGGCGGTCCGGAGAAGGACTAAACCACAAGTTAGTAAATGGAAAAACCGATGAAGAAAATGCTGAGTGATTTGGGAAGGGTTTTTGAACGTCTGCCGGACGGGTTAAGGAATAGGCGCTGGTGGATCTGGTCCGGGTTTCTGCTTAGTCTGGTGTTGTTGTTGCCCGGAGCAGGTAAATTCGAGCTGGATTTATCGGATGAGCAGTTTTTTCGGGAACAAGATCCGGTGCGTGCGGCTTATGACAGATTTCGGGCCCACTTTGGTGGAGATGAGTCCATCTATATTGTGTACCGTCCCAAAGACGGTGATTTGTTCTCCGATGCTTCTTTGAAAGCCTTACAGGGAATACAAGAAGAGTTGCTCAACTATCGGGCTCAATTAGCACCGGGGGAGTCTTCGCCGTTTGATCGTGTTACGGATGTGACCACTTTGCTAAATGTGAGTTATCTGGAAGCCAGTGACGACGCACTGATAGCCCGGCCGTTTATCGGGCAGGATTTGCCGGTAACACAAGCACAACGTGCGCTACTGAAGCGCCAAGCCCTGGAGCACCCTATTTATCCCATGGTCTACATATCGCCGGATGGTAGCTATGGCGGTATTTTGATACATACGGATTTTAAGGCAACCAAGGTCCGTCCGGCAACGGAAGTCAGTGATATTAGTCTGGACAATATCGACATGGACGCTTTTGATGTAACCAAAGCTCAAAGTTCTTCAGAAACACTTTATGCCAATTCCGAATTCGAATTTGTCACCATGGAAGAGTACGCCAGGGTGACCAAGGCCATTTATGCCGTTATCTATAAAAGCCAATACCTCGATGTCCTGGAATATTTTCCTATGGGGGCTCCGGTTGTAAATACGTATGTTCTGGATGAGATGGCACCGCAGGTCAATATGGTCATGGCTATTTCTCTGCTGTTGATCATTGTAATTCAGTGGTTTCTCTTTCGATCCTTGTCTGCCGTGGTGTGGCCTCAGCTGATTATCATTGTATCAGCCGCCATGGTTGTAGCGACTCTGGGGTGGTTGGGTATAACCATGAACCTGATGATTAACGTGGTGATTCTGCTGGTGATGGTGGTGGGTGTGGCCGATTCGGTGCATATCTTGTCCGGCTATATGTACTTTCGAAACCAGGGGCAAGTCCATGAGCAGGCTTTACGCTCCACTTTCCGAAAATCGGGGGTGGCGGTTTTACTGACTACATTAACAACGGGATTGGGTATGTTGTCCTTGACCATTGTCCCGTTGGTACCAATTCAAAATATGGGGATCGCGGCCGCCTTGGGAGTGTTTTTCGCCTTCGTTATGAGTATTGTGATTTTGCCCTTGATGTTGGATATTTGGAATCCCGTAGGCAAACGCGGTGTCGCCGGACACCACAGAGTGCAAAAATGGTTGCGCCGGATAGAGCACTGGGGTTACGAGCAACCGAAGTTAAATATTACCGTGTTTGCCGTCATTATGGTGGTTTTCCTGGTGGGCGTGAGTAAGGTTGAAGTGGATTCCAATTTTATGGAATTGTTTGATACGGACTCTCCCATACGCATTGCGCAAGAAACGGCAGAAGCCAAAATGGGCGGTACCATGGGAATGGAACTCATGGTGAGTTCTGAAACTGACGATACGTTTAGGGATCCACAAGTGCTCAATGCCATGGATGGTTTTCAACAGTGGCTGCGAACCACGTATCCGGATGTCATGGTGCGCATTTACTCTATTGTTGATGTTGTGAAAGACGCCAATCGTTCCCTCAACGGTGGCCGTGAAGAAGCCTATAGTGTGCCGCAGGATGAGCAGGTATTACGCCAGACCTTGTTTATGTTCTCCAATGCCAATCCTAAAGAACGCAGACGGGTGGTGTCAGATACTTACCGGGATGCCCACATTACTTTGCTGATGAAAAATCGTGGTACCAAGTCATACATTGCCATGGTGCGGCATATGCAGCAGGAGTTGGAACAACGATTTGCGCCACTCAAAGAGCGTTACCCGCAATTGAACGTTACGCCAACCGGTGGTTTGGTTTTGATGATTAAAATCCTGGACTTTGTCAGTTGGTCCCAGATCCGGGGTTTTAGCCTTGCTCTGCTGGCTATTAGTGTGGTTCTGTTGTTGACCTTCCGTTCCGTCAGGGTGGGGTTGTTGGCATTGTTTCCCAATTTATTGCCTTTATCCGTCGTGTTCGGATTAATGGGGTATTTGGGAATTCCTTTGGATGCGGACACCTTGATTGTGGCGCCGGTTATGATTGGTATTGTGGTGGATGATACTATTCATTTTCTCACACATTACCGGGCTTTGATGGAAGAGAAAGGGGATATTGATGCAGCGATAGTTGATTCGTTTAGGGAAGTTGGTCAAGCCATTACCTTTACTACAGTGATATTGCTGGGAGCATTTTTGGCCTTTGGCTTGTTGGATCATCAGGGAATAAAGAACTTTGGATTGTTGGCGGGGGTGGCTGTTGCAACCGCTTTGGCCGGGGATTTGTTGTTGCTGCCCGCTCTTTTGAAAGTAACACGCAGTACCTTTGGCTTTGGCCCGGCACAAACTGCTTCACGAAGAACTCAGTCAGAGACGGTTGCCTCGTCGCCGGGTATTACAGGAGAAACCAAATGAAACAAGCTTTTTTTTACGTATGTGCTGCACTGATAGGAATGGGCTTGAATTTTGGAATCGGTTCCGCTCACGCCGGTCAGGCTGAAGATATTATGCAACGGGTCGTGGATCGCGATGACGGTGCAAGTAATTATTCCAAGCAAATAGTGGCTACCTGTCGCTATACCATTAGCGCTGGACGGTTGGCTTGTGCGGATACCCCCAGAGTAAAAGTATTGGAAAGCGTGCAAAAGGATTTTGGTGACAATGGGAAAGACAGTCGCAGTATCAGTTTTATACAAAAGCCGGTGGCAGAGCAGGGTATTGGGTTTTTACAATACGATTATGATGATCCGCTAAAGGATACAGACCAATGGATGTATTTATCGGCACTGAATAAAGTCAAACGCATAGTGTCAGGTAAGCAAAATCAACCTAAGGAAGGTACCTTGTTTGGCTCGGAAATCGCGTATGAGGATGTCGAACGTCCGCATCTGGATGACTATTCCTATCGCTTGTTGAAGGAAGAGACTTTTCAGGGACGTCCTTGTTGGGTGATAGAGGCGGTCCCAAAGCCGGAGCGGGCTCGTAAAAGCAATTACTCAAAGTCAGTGCAATGGATCGATAAAGAACGGGACATGGCTTTGAAAATAGTTTCCTATGACCGACGTCAGCGTGAGGTTAAGCAGGTGACTTTTGCTGCAATTAAATTGATAAATAATATCTGGGTGGCACATAGGATTAATTTCAATAACGTGCAAACCCGACGAATCACGACCATGAAAACGGATGGGATAAAAATGAATATAGATGTGGAAGATGAACTGTTTGGGCAAAGGGCGCTTACGGATGCAGGCTATCGCGCCGGCCGGCTACAACAATTGCGCGGTCAATTGTAGACAGGGTATGAGACAATTACTCTATACCTTGGTGCTAGGGCTGTTGGTGCCTTCATTGTTCGCGGCAGAAGAGTTGGATATGAATTTTGACGTTACCGGCACAATGGAAACCGACGCGCTGGATGGTCTGGAAAATCAAAAACCTTGGCGGTTGCACATCAGTTATTTGCAAAACTGGCATTTACCGCAACGACAAACCGACTTGCAGCATCTGGATTTAAAACTGCAGGTGGAGACGCTGTTGGCTGAACAACTTTACGCAGTAGTGGATGCGACCCTGGTAGCAAGGATAGGCGATGATAGTCAAATCGATGCTAGTCAAGCGCTGGACTGGGATTCGAGGGTTCAGGCTTTGTATTTGCAGGGTAGATTGGATCAGTTCAGTATGAAAGCAGGTTATCAAACTGCGGTTTGGGGAAAAATGGATATGCTTGGCGTTACGGATCGCTTAAGCCCCTGGGATTTTTCCCAGTTTGCTTACACCGCACCACAGGATGCGCGTATCGCTCAAGGAATAATCACCGCATCGCATTTTATCAACTTCGGCACGGAAGCGGAGTTTGTTTATAATGTCGCTCCACAGGTGAACCGATACCCTGGTGGCGGTGCTCGGTATTTGCTGGAACAGCAACTGGGGTACCGTAACTTTTCTCTTGACGAAGCCAAACCGCAAACGTTTTCCGATTATGAGCTGGCTTTGCGCTTAAAGCTGAGTAGAGGGAGTTTTGACGGTACGTTTACCATTGCCCGTTTGTTGCAAAATGACCCGTATTTTGAATTCGTTGCGACCGATCAGTTTCGCGCCCTATATCCGGATTACTATTTGCTGGCGTATTCATACAATTTTGCCGGTGATGGGGTATTGTGGAAGTTGGCCTTGGCTTATTCTGCCAAACGCAGTTTGTTTCTGAATGACAAGCGTACGGAGATGGACTCCATTCAATGGGGTGGGGGGGTGGATTTGAATTTAGGAAACGATTTAATATTAAGTGCGGAAGCGACCTACGCATTCCTGGACCTACCCGGTACAGCCCCGGTTCAAAGAAACGATTCCCGGTTGGCGACACGAGTGTCCAAATCTTTCATGCATAAAGATTTGGAAACAGTTTACTATTTTCAGTACCACGTAGAAGATCACGCCCAAACCCACAGCGGTTCACTCAGCTATCACCTGAACGACGAGTGGTCTGTGGATTTGGTTTGTACCGTGTTTGAGGTTAATGACTCGCAGGCACCTACCCAATTTATGGACGATTGGGATAGTGTAAGCATAAAAACCACCTATTCCTGGTAATTCTTATCACGGTCAGGCGGCGCCTTTGATTCGCATGTCCATGTAGTGTTTCAGTTGCTCCGCCAGATCGCGGCCGTTAATGCTTTCGGCAATAGTGATTTTGTTGTTGTCGTGTTTTACGGCCCGTATATTAAAATGTTCAATTTTTTTCACCCCTTGTCCGGTACTGCCGCTGCGATACAGCTCCAGTTCTTTCAGTTCATCACTGCGAATGTGATGCTTGCCAATAGGGACAATAAATAAACGCCTCGATACAGCAATTTCTCCCGGGCGAATGCGAGTACGCAGATTGTTTAAGGGGACATAAATGAGAGCGATAGTGGCAATCAGTGCCACAATGGCAAAGGGTATGGAGAATACACCGGTAAAGATGCTAAAGGCACCGTCACCGAATTGCGTGTTTATGCTGTAAGTGGCAAAACCAAACCCGGCGGCAAATACAAACGCAAACAACGTCAGGATCTTGCCGCGGAACATGGGAAAATAAAACTCATGCTGGTCGCCGTTGTTGATATACCGCAGGACCGGTGCCAAGGCTGTATCATCCAGATCTCCTCGATTGATGGCGGCCTCAATTTGCTGAGCCTGGTCTTCGCGTTTTTGTTGCATTTGTGCGCTGAGGTCGTGGAACACGGTGGACGAGACTTTGCCGGTTTTAAATACGGGTATGTTGTACTGACGCTTTAAATCAACTCCGGGTAGGTTTGCGCGCAGGTTCAAACGCCAGAAATTATATGCCTCGCTCCGAGTGACATCGGCTTCGGGCAAATTATCGGGTACGTCAAATCGGAACGATAAGCGGATGCCATTACTTTGGGGGCTTACGCCCGCTGTACCGGCTTCCGCCCATTTAATGGTTTCACGGCGGCGACGGTTGTCACCGCTGCCTGATACATAACTATGGACGCATTCCAGCTCCACTTTGTATATGGCGTCGAGTTGGTGCAGGTTTTCGATATACAAATGGCCGCCCACGTGCCCACCTATAGAACCGGGGAAGGGATCCATAACCAACTTGATTACACCGAAACGCTTCCATTCACGGGTCAGGTTGACTGCTTTGACAGTGAGAAATATCCCCGCCAGGGGGAATAGCAGGCCGGCCAGTGCCCCATAGTTCGATTTGGCCAGTTCCTGTGGTAAAACGAAAATCAAAGGAAGTGTGAGGGCATTCCACAAGCCCGCGAACACCCACATTGCTATCATCTGGGTGTTCGCATTGGAACGGATTTCGTTGTTACGCCACTCTTTTTTGTGCTGCCAATACTGGTGGTCATTGGCGCTGGTGTGGGGGTTGTTATCCGAAACCAGGTCGCGTCGTTGTTGTACGAATTCCTTAAATTCCATTGATGAACCTGTCTCGGCGCTATGGTGTTGCCATTGTTGCTTCAGTTGTCGCAGGGACGGTTGAGGGTTTTTCCGGGTGGATCGAAGTCCGGCATAGGCGACAACGGATCCAATGAGTATAAACACAGAGCAAAAAATCGTCACGAAAACCAGCAACCCCCAACGCATGTCGCGGTCAATAACCGATTGCGAGGGGTTGGCAGGGTCAAACCACACAGTGATAGAGTTTTGAGCACTTTGAGACGATTCCAATCGATGTTGTAGTTGTTCCTGATAGCGGCCGATATTGTCTGAAAACTGTGCTACGTAGACACGCTTACCTCTGTAGGTGGTCTGGTCTACCTGGTATTCATATTCCGCTTCCACACCATTGTCCGGTCGCTCGACGTTAAGGACTATCCCTGATGCAGATTGCCATTGCTGCATAGCTACCCAGTCTTGCACCATGGGTACGGTGGTTTGCCCGAGAAAGTATAGCCCGCCACCGGCAAATGCCAGCCCGAACAGCAAGGTAAAGATAGCGTTAATGCTTCTCATATGATTGATAATCTATATTTTTTCGTTTGTGTATCTATCGACCCGTGGGACAGCAGCTTGATGTGCCCAAAGCGGGAGGTGGTCACAGTTTACTTATAGGAGTTTAAATAAGTAGCCGAAATTCGCAATAAATTGTACACTGTCACCATCTAATAAAAGACAATAAATGTTTGTTTTTGAGGGAATTTATAAAAATGATATCTGGGGGATTTGTGATGAGAGTTATGCGATTTGCTGTCTATTTGACCATATTGCTTACCGGGGCCGTGGTTTCTGCGGGTGTGGCTTTTGCAGATGGGCCGTTTCCAAAAACTGGGGACAAATCAATGGATTTCACATTTGATGGTTTGGAAATCGGAGGCTATAGGTTTGGCGTGGGCGGGACGTACTGGCTTGCGGATGATCTTGGCCTGAATAGCAGCCTGAGTATCGCAAATTCCGCTTCAGATAATTCAGGTGTGGGTGGTTCCTCTTCGCTGGAATCTACCGGTTACGGTTTGTCTCTCGGTCTGCGAAAACCGTTTAAGAAAACAGATAGTCTCGCTATCGTTTATGGCTCTAATATTGGTTACCGATATTCCAAGTCTGAATCGCAAAGTGTGGTTTCCAGCACCAGTCGGTCAAAATTCTATTTTGTAGACGTGCTCTTAGGGGTTGAATATTTTTTCAATCGACAGGTGTCCGTTTCTGCCGACTATGCGGTAATCTATAGTAAATCCAAATCGAAAAATGAAATCAGTACGGTTAGTTCACGCGGCATATCAGACAATGTCAGTGGACTTAACCTGCACGTGTATTTCTAAGCAATACTAAAGCAATACAATACATCGTTACTATGTTTTCTCTGTCACAAACCAGGAAAGGCGGGCGAAAGGGGCATGGTTGTACCTCCGCACACGCGCCAATGTTCGTTTCAGAGCCAATCTAATTTCTGACGTGGTGGGCACGGTTTTTTAACGAGCGGCTGTGCCCACGAAGGCGAATGGTCTTGGCCAATCGAAAAATTGTCCTATTTGCTTTCACTAAGAATCTCCCTGTACTATGGTAGGAAAAGTGGCAGAGATTTATTCAGGGAGTGTCTATGAAATATTCAGTTGTGCTGGGGCTTGTAGTCATTTTGCTTACGGCAACAGCCTGCAAACAGAGCATACGAGAGACTGTAACGCCGTCACCCCAAGGTGATGCTCTGGCCCTACCCCAGGAAAACCACTTCAACAGCTTGAAACAACTCACATTTGGTGGACAAAACGCAGAGGCCTATTTCTCTTATGATGGCTCTAAATTAATTTTTCAGTCTACTCGGGATGCCTTGCAGTGTGACGCCATATTTGAAATGAACACCAATGGCAAAGAGGTTAAGTTATTGTCCTCGGGTAAAGGGGTGACTACCTGCGCCTTTATCTCTCCCGGTGAAGATTCCATTATTTACGCATCCACTCATTTAGCCGGTGAAAAATGTCCGCCAAAACCGGACTATTCAAAAGGCTATGTTTGGTCATTGTACAAAAGTTTCGATATTTTTCGAGCCAAACGGGACGGATCGGAGCTGCAGCAATTAACCCACACTGAGGGTTATGATGCTGAGGCCGTGTATTCTCCGCAAGGAGATCGTATTGTGTTTACCTCCGTACGAACCGGCGATCTGGAATTGTTTTTAATGAAGCCTGATGGTAGCCAAGTGGAGCAGATCACTCACGAGGATGGTTATGATGGCGGAGCTTTTTTTTCTCGGGATGGGCAATGGTTGGTGTGGCGTGCATCGCGACCTAAGGGTAAACAGTTGGAAAGTTATCAGAGTTTGCTGGCCGAAGGATTGATTCGACCGCGCAATCTGGAAATATTTATCATGCATTTGAAGGAACGAAAGCCTATCCAGATTACGAATAATGGTGCAGCCAATTTTGGGCCTTATTGGCACCCGGACGGAAAGCATATTATTTTTTCATCCAATATGCATAATCCTCACGGACGAAATTTTGATTTGTTTTTAGTTAATATAGAAACCCGGCGCTTACAACAAGTTACCTATTATGAAGGTTTTGATGGTTTTCCCATGTTTTCTCACGATGGTAAAAAACTGGTATTTGCATCAAATCGCAATGGTAAAGTGCAGGGGGAAACTAATATTTTTATAGTGGACTGGTCCATGTAATCCAAGCCGGGTGGCGCAGGAAGGCGCTTTAACGGGCGGGATGAAGGAGGGCGTATGAAAAGGGCAGCCATAAGGATTATTGGAACACTAATATTAATTATGTCAGCACCGTCGCGACTCTATGCTGAGCCGCACAAAAGCGTGTTCGGCTTTGAGTTTGATTTACCGTCCGGTTGGCAGGTGTTGGCACCGTCGCCCAAAGGCGTATACAGCAACGAAACCCTGCAAACGCTGGGGTCGGTGAATATCTTCCGCACCAAGACATTCGGCAGTTTGCTCAAAAACGTCAAAGCAGGGACGGCCGAATTTTTGTTTCGTAAGAACGCCGCCGGGGATGGATTCCACAGCAATGTGTTGATTCAGTTAGTTCCGGTGGATACAAGCAAACCGCTTGCCTGTGATTCCATGCAACAAACACTTGAGAAAGCTTATAGTCGTAAACTGGTTCTAAAGGATTGTGGCAGCAAAAGTGTAGAAGGTATGAAGTATTTACAATACGCTTACGAGCGACCCGTGCAGGGAACCACTTTGATTCATCATGAATTGCCCATTGGTAATAACAGTAAACTTCTCATTTCCGGTTCCGGCGAAAGCAGTAACATAAAAGAACTGCGTCGTTTTCAGCCTAAGCTGGCTGCGATCGCTGCGGCTTATATCAACAGCATGCAGGACCTGGGTGAATCGGCCGAGCAAGCGTATCAATCCGGGGAGCATGGGCAGGCATTTCAGTCCTATGTACGTTTGGCTAAATTAGGGGATGCAGCCGCGGAATACAAAGTGGGGTTATTGTATGAACAGGGGCAGGGAGTCGGTCAGGATACACAAAAAGCCATCGACTATTTTCAAGCCGCGGCTGCCAGGAATTACGCCGCAGCTATTACCAAAGTTGCGGAGGCGTATTATCGTGGAACTGTATTAAAGAAAGATCGTGGTAAAGCAGTGCAGTTATACAAGCAAGCAGCGGAGCTGGGTGATGCTGCGGCACAAAACAGCTACGCTTCCTTACTGTATTTGGGCATTGATGTTCGGCGAGATCAAAAACAAGCCAAGGATTGGTTTGAAAAAGCCAGGCGTCAAGGGCACAAACAGGCGGAAAAAAATCTTATCTCAATCTACAAATCCGAGGCACGTTCCACCAGTTTGTCCGACTACGGGTCGGATAATACGCAAACCGATTGAAGCACGGCTCGCTGTAAGCGATGCTCACCCACTTTACGCGTGTTGGATTTACTTTGCACGGAATCTTGTTGCGATTCTTTGCGGATTGAAAAATTGCAGCGTGAAATAGTATGTTCAACCATCTTTATCGCACTGTCTTAAGTAAGTTCAAATACGCTTACGTATAAAATCCGGTTTTCATTTTTGTAAACATTGTCAGCTAAGTGACAATTAATTTTGAGGGTCCTGTTGTTTAATAGGGGCGTCGATAGGCAGTCGTTGTTAAGTGTTAATCAGAGTTTCCCTAGGTCTGTTAATCCTTTCTCAATCTGACTGTTGTGTGAAGCTCAGGGCCTTGCAAAAGCATAGCGTCAAAACAGGCTTACATTGCGAAGTAGAGTTGGAGTCGGTTTTTTCGACGTTTCTTAATCCACCGGTATCGAATGCTAAGTTTTACGTCGGCGCAGTTCCTGTGACCGAATGTCGGCTTGCAGGTTTCTTACTAACAGATAGATTTACATGGAGTAGAAGTAGATGAGTATACAAACAAGAAAAAAGCTAATCTTAGGTCTGGGAATGATCGCAGTGGCAGGCAGTGCAATGGCTCAGCCGGTAGCAGAGCCGAAAAACTATACCCTCAAGGGAGATTGCGCCTTCTTGCCCGCTGCCAGAGCCACCGAGTTTCACGGAAACCCCGTTGATGCCGATCTGCGTCTGGGGATGGCGGGTAACCAGTGGGTGGTGTTTGACAAAGTGATGCAGGCTTTTAATCTGTCCCGTGGAATCACTCCAGCCGGCGAACCGTCTCACCACGCCAACCCTTATTACACCCTGGCAGATTTACAGGCGGAAGCACGTTCTTACTACATCCAGTTGATTCCTCCGGGTCAAATTCGCAAACAAATTAAATCCGGATGTTTGGTTCTGGGTAATGACGATGACCGTAACTTTTTACCCGGCAGCATTCAAGTGGATTTTGATGTGTTCGCGTCAACCAATTATAACTTGATGCAGGATCTGGCTAAGTCCGGCTTTGTAACCGAAGCAGTTCCCTACATAAAGAACAAGTTAGACTTGATGGTGTTGAAGGGTAACCCTAAAAATATAGGTACCGATACTTATCCTGGTACGCCAAGTCCGGAGTTTGATAAGCAGTTTGATATTATTATGGACCTGCTCTCAGGTGACACCGTCACTTCCAACCTGGATCATATTAATGAGGGTATTCACAATGCTGCCAATAATTTCATGAAGGCGTCGCACGATTATGTACGCGCCAATGACAATGATGCGAATATCACCATGAGTTATACACTTGCCAATGGTGTTGCGGTGACTGAGACACACACGGCATCCCAGTGGATTCAACGTGCGTTGAGCGTGGTGGCTTTACCTTTGCCGGGTTCTCCGGGAGCTGCGCGGTTAATCACCCGGGATGCGGGGGAAAATCACGCTTCGCATAACCTGGCGGATCTGGGGTGTGTGTATGGGGACGGTCAGTATCAATTCTGTGAGTATGCTACGTTAAACAAACCCAACACCCATGAGTCCCGGGTGCATCATGTGGAAACGCCTAATGGCTTGCAGGGCATAAGCGGATTTGTACCAGTGGATGTGGGTTTCGTTTGGATTACTGAGCTGGCATATGTGCTGAATCAGTATGCAACGTCCACAGACGCACCGGTTCAGGGTATGGTGGGTGCTCAGGATATTTCCAATCTGGGAATTCCCAGCCCGGACGGTCTTGTCAACAAACCGGGTACTTATTCCCTGGCGGTGTTAGCCACGGCCAAAAATCCCACGCGTGCACAGCAGTTTATCGACTTTGTTCGATCTCCTGAAGGGCAGGCGGCTTATACCAATGGCGGTTTTCAAGGCCTAACTGATGCGGAGCTATCCAAAGGGAAATGCTATTCCTTGGATCGCAGTATTCCAGAGCCAACATTTAGCGAGTGGGACCGGGTGAATAACTCGTGTCAATAACGGCCAGAAGCCGGTAGTTGTTAATGGAAAGACCCACTTTTTGAAGTGGGTCTTTCTGAATAATTGGGGCTATAATTAGCCTATGACAGTTAAATTCGACGATATTATGGAAGCATTCGACTTCGTGGCCTATGGGGGAATGTACGAACACGAGGCTTATATTTGCCGCCAATCCGGAAAAGTGTATTGGAATTCCGAATTTGGTGACAATTTTGAAGAATTGCCTGATGATATTACCGACGATAGCAAATATGTTGGGATCCCTCACAAAACAGAGCTGGATCTAGGCAGTGAACTGGCGTTGAAATTTGTAGCTCAGTTCTGTCCCCAACACCTGGATCAGGTTGATAAAATATTTCACCGTAAAGGTGCCTACGCCAATTTCAAAGCCCTCATGGAGCTCGACGGTTTGATCGATCAATGGTACGAGTTTGAAAATCGTGCCAGCGAGGAAGCCCTGCGGGAGTGGTGCCGGGACAATGATATTGAGATCGAGGAAATGCCGGCCACGGCATAGACTTCTATAAGCTTACAGAGTTTCTTTCCCATCCGAAGTTGTTTCCGGTTTTCCTAAAATTGAATCCCGGTGCCGCCACAATACATATATTGGATAGGCCAGGGTCGCAATACAGGCGGTAACGGAAATTCCGAAACTAAGACTCCAAGGTACGCCGCTGTTAAATTCGGTTATGGGTTTGCTTTGGAGGATAAGCAATGTTGCCATTATTTGTATGGCCGGAATGGTCATATAGGTCAGCAGTCTGATTAGGGCTGAATAACCATTGTAGCGTCGCATAAAAACACTGACGGGGTAATATTGGAGCTCATCTTTATAAGTGTGTAGCAGGGGATTCTTGCTTATGGTGAGAATTTCATCGATGCGGTCAAACAAAGCATGAAAACTGAGCAGCAGCAATAAGGGAATAAAGGCGAGAATATCCCGTGGGTTAATACGTAACCCTAGCCATGGTAAGCGGGTTTTATCTTTTTGAATGCGGCTGGATTCCTGTTGTAATTTCTTCTGATGAATTTGTGCGGCCGTCCTTTCTGCTTCCAGCGACGCGATTTTCTTTTTTGTATTCTCAGCATGTTTGCGTTTGTTGCGACTCAAATCCTGTTTAGCCTTGTTGAACTTCGTTTCGTTAACTTCCATTTTTTTTATGGTGTCCTGGAGATTCATAAACAAGTCCAATCCGGGTTCTCCGTCGATTTTTAGGCGTTCCACCACTTTTTCGTGACTGCCGGAGTAATCCTTGAGATAAGACTCGTACTTTTGTTTCATTTTTTTGCGGGCAGGCAAATCGTTTGGCCACGTGTCCAGTTCCAGTTTGGCTGCATCATAGTCCAGTTTGATGCGGCGGTATTGGGTGGGAGATTGGAGCTTGCTGTCTGTTAAGCGTTCTATTTCAGTGGATAGCGCTTTGATGCGGTTGTCAAAGTGAGTCATTTTGGGTTGGAAATTTTGAATCAGAAGGGTGTCGCGAAACACCAACAATAGGATCAGTAAGGCGAAAACGCCAAGTAAGGTATTGATTAAATAAATTTTCCTGATCTGTATGAAAGTTTCTTTAAAGGCATCATACAGTACTTCCGCCCGGTCCACAGTTTTGCTCTCCAATGTTATTTTAGGGAACCTCAGGGCATTATCGGTTACAGCCGCGAATCATTAAGGTAGGTGATAGGCTAAAATACTAAATTGAGGCACAGTTCCTTCTATTTAATGGGTTATCCGGGGCTTTATTTTTTATCCCCGACGCTGTTATACTGCGCCCATGAATACATTCGCACAGATTATTAATCGTATTATGCATCGCCGCTCACTGAAGCTATGGGCGACCGCTAACCTGTGCGCTGTGAATTCGGGGGATGACTGCTAAGACGATACACTTCTCCGATTCATGAATTATAAAAGGCCGCAGGTTGAAAAATCTGCGGCCTTTTTGTTTGCGTCACCTTAAACATCACTTTCCTATTTAGCAAGGGAGCAAAACCATGAAAATGTTCAAAATCATTCTGAATCAATCTGCTGAGCTATCCATAACTTGTATTCATCGCCGTTTACACGAGTGGGGGCACGAACCCGGAGGGCGACATGATGGCTGACGCGTTTGGAATGGAACACTTGTATTTATCTCATACGGCTGTTATCGATTGGCAAAACACGGCTATTCGCACCCAGGCTCGTGCCTTGCGTGATCGCGATTCGGTAAACACCGCCAGGAATTGTTTTGAGTGGGTCCGGGATGAAATTGGGCACAGTATGGATCATCAGTATTCCCGAGTGACTTGGAGTGCGTCACAGGTAATAAGGGCAGGTCACGGTCTGTGTTATGCCAAAAGCCATTTATTGGCGGCCTTGTTACGTGCCAATGGCATAGCCGCCGGGTTCAGTTATCAACGCTTACGGGATGATGCAGGCTCTTTTTGTCTACACGGTTTCAATGGCCTGTATTTACCGGAGCTGGGTTGGTATCGCGTGGATGCCCGTGGTAACAAACCGGGTATCAATGCGGGGTTTGATCCGCCCGATGAAAAATTGGCATTCAGCAACGCGCAGACCGGTGAAATAGACTATGGCATGATTGTTCCGCAGCCGTGGCCCGGTGTAGTGCAGGCCTTGCAACAGGCGCGGGATTTAATGCAATTGTGGGCGAATCTACCGGCGGAAATCATTATGGGATAATCCGCTTGTACGCCATTAACTCCGGCCCTGAGAGGGGTCGGGGTCTAGTCTTCGATAAGTCCGGTCTTAAGGCCGTCGATGCTGGTTTGATTTTTTTCTTTCCAGTAGTCACGTATACCGGCTTCCCCTTTTTTTTCTGCCCATCGCTCCAAGGTGTCGCGCTCACCGGTGTAATCGTATCTGGGGACTGCATAGCCACAGGATGTTTGTACTGAGTCCACGTGAATAAGAATAATTTGTCGTGTGCCGGGTAGGAGGGTGAATAAATCAACGTAATCCTTCCACGTGGCATGGTGTGTGGGAATGCTTTCGCCGTGCCCGTAAAGTCTAAGGATCAACGGTTTTTCATCAAAACTGCAAAACATCACGGTAATGCGGCCGTTTTCCAGCAAGTGTGCCGCAGTTTCATTGCCGCTGCCGGTGACATCCAGGTAAGCTACTGTATTGTCGTCTATAATACGAAAGGAATCCATGCCTTTGGGGGACAGATTAATTCGGCCGCTCACTGGAGCCGTAGATGTAAAAAACATTTTTTGATTAGCAATAAAGTCCCTATGGATTCCATCCAGTTTATCCGAGAATTTGGCCATTTCTTATTACCTTGTTAATGGATCATTGTGATAACCTTAGCATGGATAGGGTAGAAAACCTATAACAGGCATGGCACTTTTTTACTAAGTCAGCCTTAGTCCAAGGCCAAATGTGACTTGGTTTATTGCGATCATGCATGGCTTGGCGTACCATTGGCAATGCTTCAAGCTAGGGCGAAACCTTCCAAAAAACTGGCGATGAGGAGGGCTGTTATGGACAATCCCGTATATCCGTTCTTATTCCGGCTTATACCTGCTTTTGCGATATTGTTGGCAGGTGCACTACTATCTGCATGTGCGCCACCGCAACAATCCATATTACCGGATAAATATAAACGAACCTCATTGGTCGATTCTTACAAGTCCTGCGTGGCTCACGGGACCAATATGCGTTACAACCCGCACACACCGGCAGACCATATTGTTCGAAAATCCATGGCTTCATGTCAGTTGTTTCGTAATCGCATGGTTAGTGATTATCCAACGCGCTGGCGTGAGAACTATGCAAAAAAAATAGATTCGGAATTATATCAGCGCGAACTTGCCTGGGTGCTTGAAACCCGCCGTAAAGAAAAACCATAGATTCTACGTATGGATAAGCCACTTTATCTGGCCATAGATCAAGGCGGTCACTCCAGCCGTGCTTTGGTGTTCGATTCTGAGGGGCAAGTAGTCGCGCAGGCGAAGTACAATGTAAAGGTCAGCACACCCCAGCCCGACTGGGCGGAACAAAATGCGGAGGAACTGGTGTGGTCCATCCAAAGTGTACTCCAGGAAATTTTTCGGCAACTGGGAACGGATGTGAGATTAATAGTGGCTGCCGGTCTGGCTACACAACGCTCCAATGTGGTGTGCTGGGATCGTCACAGCGGTGTGGCACTATCCAGCGCCATCAGTTGGCAAGATCGCCGTGCCCATGCGTGGCTAAGCGGATTTGCTGATAAAGCCCACGAAATACACGCCCGAACCGGGTTGCTGCTTACGGCACACTACGGTGCCAGCAAACTGCGTTGGTGTGAAGACCACATACCGGCAGTCACCCAAGCGCTTACAGAAGGCCGACTGGCTTGGGGGCCCATGGCCGCTTATCTGGTGTACCAAATTACTCTGGAGCAACGACATTTGGTGGACCCGGCCAACGCCAGCCGTACTTTATTGTGGAACTTGCAACAACAGGACTGGGATCCATATTTGCTGGAACTTTTTGGGGTGACGCGGGAACCCTTGCCATCTTGTGTGGCGACTTGTTTTCAATATGGAACAATACCATTAGGTGAGCACCGGGTTCCTTTGGTTTTAGTGACCGGTGACCAGTCCGCTGCACTTTATGCTTACGGAAAGGCGAGTCCGGACACTGCCTATATCAATATGGGCACCGGCGCGTTCTTACAAATTCCAACGGGGGATCAGGTTGTGTCTGTTCCCAGGTTGCTGTCCAGCATTGTCATACACGACGGAGTGCAAGCCGGCTATGTGTTGGAGTGTACGGTTAATGGTGCGGGTAGTGCTCTGACTCTGGTAGAGGATGAGTTGGGTATGAGCTATGAATTGGCCGAATCTCAGTTTGCCACCTGGTTGGATCAGGCGAATCATCCTCCTGTATTTCTTAATGGGGTTTCCGGCTTGGGCGCACCCTTTTGGATTCCCGATTTTAAGTCACGGTTTGCTGCGGTAGGGGATAAGGAAAATAAATGGGAGGATTGGGAGAAAATTGTTGCCGTGGCTGAGAGTATTATTTTTTTGTTGAAAGTGAATTTGGACACGATCGCTACGGCCATTGAAACGCCGCTGCAGAAAATACTACTCACCGGAGGCTTGGCTTTAAGCGATGGCTTGTGCCAGCGTCTGGCGGATTTGAGTCGCCTGCCCGTGGAGCGGCCTGAAGAGTGTGAAGCCACAGCCAGAGGAACAGCTTTTTTGGTGGCCGGTGCTCCGGCACACTGGAGCGGGCATCACTCCCATTGGTTCTATCCCTGCGATAATCCATCGCTGCAAAACCGATTTCAACACTGGTTGATTCTAATGGAAGAGGAGCTTAAGGCCTATCAGTCGGTGCTGTAAACCACATGGTTCACTATTGCAAATTTTTCCATCTTATAATATATAGTGGTGCCGGAACTTTGTCGTATCGCCAAAGCATTCTGACGCGGTCCACGCTAGCGTGGCTTTTTCTCTGACGAAGATTTTGTATGGCCGGATCGGCGGGGCTTTATTCCAGATTTTCTGTGCTGCATTTGGCGCCAATTTTCTTTATTTTCTCATTGCATCCGGGTGCGTTCTTGTCCGAGAGGTTTCGATGAATCAAAACGCGACAACGTCTGCGCCCTATATTCGTATTTTACACGTGGATGTCATGCGAGGTTGGGCTGTCCTGGGTATTTACCTGGTCAATATTTTCATTTTCGCTTTACCCTACAACGAGGTAGGGTTAGGGGACGATCTGAATGATAACAGTCCCCTTAACCTGCTGGTTCGTATGCTCACAGAAGACTTTGTCGAAGGCAGTATGCGCTCCATGTTTTCCATTCTCTTTGGTGCCAGTGCGTTGATTTTTTTGGACGAAGCTCGTCTTGCCGTGGCTGGATTGCAGTTGGTTGATTACTATTACCGACGCACTTTGTTGTTGGTCTTGTTTGGCTTAATACATGCCTATTGGCTGTTGTGGCCCTATGATGTGTTGTATGCCTATGGTTTGTTTGGTTTGTTTTTATTTCCCTTGAGAGTTTTATCTGCACGTACCCTGGCGATTATTGGTATTTGTCTATTAGTCTTTGGCGGTTACGATTTCAACCAAATACAAACAAAAACCGGCTCAGGAACTGTGGCGAATGTGGATGTCTTGGATTCCGATGATTTTAGCGGACTAAGTCAAGAGCCAGATCAACCCGGACGACGTGAGTCTACATTAAGTGAACCTAAACCAAGCGAAACACCAAACCAGTTTCGAGCCTTAGCGACCCGGTTGGTACCCCCGGGTACGGATCAGGACGGGCACTTGGAGGACATTTCCACCGAGGACATTTCCGCCGATGAATTGATACAGGAACCCAATCCGGACAAGCAAGCGGATATAAATGCCTTGGAAGTCAATACCTATTTATCAGGTTATTCGGATATTTATCACTATCAGTTGGAGCAAGTGGAACAGCAACAGTCCAGCTATGTGTACAAATATTACATTTTTGATATCGGCGGGATGATGCTTTTGGGAATGGCGTTATTTAAGTTGGGAGTATTGTCCGGTAAATTGACCCGCCGGATGTATTGGATGATTGCTGTGGCCGGTTTGTTGCTTGGAATTGCAAGCCGCGGAGCATTGGCCTATGCCGATGGCAATATGAGTTATTCCCTGTTTGAGCCTATAGCAACACACTTGGGCACCAGTTACAATTTGTCGCGCCTCTTTATGGTGTTGGGCTATATCGGTTTGTTGGGACTGCTCTGTTCTTTCAACTGGCTGAGTTTCATCGCCCGGATTTTGGCCGCCGTAGGGCGCATGGCGCTCACCAGCTATATAATGCAAACTGTTATATCTCTGTTCCTATTTTACGGTTTCGGACTGGGTTTGTTTTTTCAATTGGAGCGATACCAACTTGTGCTGGTTTGTGTCGGGGTTTGGATCTTTCAAATTCTGTTTAGTATTTTGTGGCTGATCTGGTTTCGACAGGGGCCTTTGGAGTGGTTGTGGCGTTCCTTGATATACGGCAGTCGGCAACCGCTGTTAAAAGCTAAAGGCGTTGACTCAGCCCACTGAGAGCACTAACACTCGGTAAGACTGACCGCCAGGCCTCCCAGCGAGGTTTCTTTATATTTTTGCGACATTTCCAAGCCTGTTTGCTTCATGGCAGCAATACAATTGTCCAAAGGCATAAAATGATCTCCGCTGCCGCGCAGTGCCAACGATGCGGCAGTGTAAGCCTTGATGGCACCAAAGCCATTACGTTCTATACACGGAACTTGCACCAAGCCTTTAACCGGATCACAGGTCATACCCAGGTGGTGTTCCAAGGCAATCTCGGCAGCATTTTCCACTTGAGGCGGATTGCCGCCCTTGGCGGCACACAGACCGGCAGCGGCCATGGCGGCTGCAGAACCCACTTCACCCTGGCAACCCACTTCGGCTCCGGATATGGAACTGCGATGTTTGATGATACCGCCTATGGCCGCGGCGGTGAGTAAAAATTCCTGTACCTGTTCGGGAGTGCCTCGTTCATGCCGGACGAAATAGTACAGTACTGCGGGAATGACTCCGGCGGCACCATTGGTGGGAGCAGTCACCACCATATGTCCCGCGGCGTTTTCCTCATTCACTGCCATGGCATAGGCGCAGAGCCAGTCGTTCATGCTGGGATTGGGTTCCGCTTGCAATTGCCGGAACAAGTCTTTGGCCCGACGCGGCAGATTCAAGCCACCTGGTAAAATACCGTCTGCTTGCAGGCCTTTATTGAGACATTGCTGCATCGCCTCCCAAATCGCCAGCAGACCCTGATTCAGTGAGTTCTCGTCACGGTGGGCCAGTTCATTTTGGCGTTTCATTTGCGCAATGGAAAGGTGATGTTGCTGCGCCATTTGTAACATGGTGGCGGCGGAATCGAACGGGTAGGGGCAGCTATGCGGCGATGGTAGTTTTAGCGGAGCGGTCAGTTGGTGGATTTGTTCCTGGGTACTGATAAATCCACCACCTATGGAAAAATAGGTATGTTGTATCAGACTGTTTTCGCTACGGTCCAAAAGTTGGAAAATCATACCATTGGGGTGTTCCGGCAGTGGGGCGCCCTTATCAAAAACAATATCTGCGTTTGGGTCAAAGCCGATGGGACCGGTATTGGGGGGCGTGATTTCTTGCTTGCAGCGTAAATCCGCGATTAGTGTGTCCACATCCATTTCGGCCAACATTAATGGGGTGTAACCGTGTAAGCCCATAATAAGTGCCCGATCGGTAGCATGACCTAAACCGGTGTAAGCCAAAGAGCCTTTTAAGGTACAGCGTAATCGGGCATGATTGAGGTTGATTGTGGTGGCGTGCAGGCTTATCGTTTTCAAGAATTGCTGTGCAGCGACCATGGGACCCAGCGTATGCGAGCTGGAAGGCCCGATCCCGACTTTAAACAGTTCCAATGTACTGATAAACATATGCCCTGGTTTTGGTTGCCAATATTCAATTTAAGTGTAAGTCGTAATTATGCAATTAAAAACCCGTTATTTTTAGAGTCTATATTAATCTCAATTGTTTTGCAGTGGACTTTATTTGTGCGCCAGTTCACAACCTTTTTGCGAATTCATTTGTGATTTCATCCGAAACCATAGTTTATAAGTTTGTCTGTGGGTGAGTCGGTTAACTTTATGGTCAGGTTAGCCTCTTTAGGCCAATCGTGTCGGGCTTCTGCTTTACGCGATTCTTGTGCATTCTGGCTCATCGTCCAAGGCAAGTCTTGTTGAGCCGGGTGCGTCAGCGTAGTTGTCGTGCATCCCAAATGTGATAGGAACCGATCTGGAGTCGTTTCCTGGGTTCCCTAAACTTGGAGATCAAGTAATGCGAAAATACCATAAGAGCGTTTTATTCATGCTGTTACTGTTGCCTGTCTTGGCGATGGCGGCTCCGATCAAGGATGGCTCACTGAATGAACTGTTGAAGGCTTCCGGTCTGAGTGAGCAAGTGGATCAATTACCGGGAGCGGTTAAAGCCGGGTTGGACCAGGCACAACAACAGGGCTCTCCCATTCCTGCCGCTGAATATGAGGCTTTGTCCAAGGCGATGGTTGCCGCTTTTGCACCCAAACAGGTGAACCTGGCGATTAAAGCTCAGTTGAAAAAGAAACTGAGTCAAGCCGACGCCAAACAATTAATGGCTTGGTACAAATCCAAATTGGGTAAAAAAATCACCAAAGCTGAGGAAAAAGCCTCAACACCTCAGGCCATGCAAGCCATGATGGCGCAGGCTCAGTCTCTGGTGTCCGATCAGGCCCGCTTGGACTTGGCGATAAAAATTGTCAATCTGGTGAAGGCTGTGGATATGGGAGTGGATTTACAAATGCACACCAGCAAGTCCATTGTCGCTGCCATGAGTCAGGCGGCAAATCCCGGTGCACCGGTGGATATGCAAGCCATAGAAACCCAACTGGCCGCAGGTGAAGTTCAAATGCGCGATGCCATGCAACAATTCATGGTGTTGTCCATGCTGTACAGTTACAAGGAGCTGAGTGTTGCGGAGATCAAAAAATATGTCGCCTTTCTGGAAAAACCCGTTACTCAAAAGTTCAATAATACGGTGATCCAGGCAATGAGCGTTGCCTTGGCGAGTGCGGTGGACAATATGGCCAAATCAATGGCATCCATTTTCAAAAAGCACAATAAATCTTAAAATCTACTTTAAACACGGCGCTCCATCGCGCCGTGTTTGTTAGTTTGTTCATTTTTAACCAAACGGAACTTGCGCAGGACAATAGGCGATCGTCTATTATTTGCAGTATGAGGAAGCAAAATGTCTGAATTGCTGGCACACCGGGGATTTAGCCGGAAATACCCGGAAAATACCTTGTTGGCGGTAAAGTCCGCGTTGGAACTGGGCGCCTGCAATATTGAAGTGGATGTGCATTTGTCCAAGGATCAGGTGCCTGTCGTTATTCATGATGCACGGTTACAACGCACCTGTGCCGTCGAAGGCGAGGTGCACGCGCTGCCGTATGAGCAGTTGGCGCAGATATCCGCCCATTACCCACAAAAATTTGGCGATAACTTTTTACCTGAACCTATACCCTCTCTGTCCCAACTGGTGGAGCTGATACAGCTTTGGCCACAGAGTACTGTGTTTGTGGAAATCAAACGGGCCTGTATCAATCATTTCGGTATCGATGTGGTATTGCAACGGGTTTTACCTGAAATCGAACCCATATTGTCGCGCTGTGTGCTCATATCGTTTGATCCACAGGTGCCGCGTTTGGCGCGTCACTTCGGTGCCAATCGAGTCGGGTGGGTTTTCGAGGGCTGGTCCCAAGAAGCCAAGCAAACCGCGGCCCAGTTACAAGTCGATTTCTTACTGACCGATTACACCATGGTGCCCCACGGAGAGATCCTGTGGCCTGGCCCCTGGCAGTGGGTGTTGTACGCAGTGGATGAGACGGATGTGGCCGTGCATTGGTTGGAACAGGGTGCACATATCATCGAAACCAATGACATTGAGCTGCTATTGGCTTGCAAACCCCTGGGTCGATCCGCTTGCAATGAATGACTAAGTTATACGACATGGTGGTCATTGGCGCCGGTATACACGGGGCAGGTATCGCTCAAGCGGCGGCTGCGTGTGGGTTCAGTGTCTTGGTATTGGAAAAATCTCAGGTCGCGGCCGGCACCTCCAGTCGGTCCAGTAAACTGATACACGGTGGTTTACGATATTTGGAATCCGGCCAAATCTCTCTGGTGCGCGAGTGTCTCCGGGAACGTGCCATTTTATGCCAAATTGCTCCGGATTTGGTTCAGCTCAGTTCGTTTTTTATTCCGGTATATAAAACAACACGGCGTCACCGCTGGCAGTTGCACGCAGGCTTGGGGTTGTATTCCTTATTGGCCGGTTTGGGCCCTGACAGCCGTTATCGCACCTTACCGCGCTGCCAATGGCAACATTTGGATGGCTTGCAAACCCACGATCTATTGGCCGTGTTTGAATACAAAGACGGCCAAACCGACGATCGTCTGTTAACCCGGGCGGTGATGCAATCGGCCCAGGAATTGGGGGTAGAGTTATGCCTGCCCGCCCGCTTTCAGGGGGCCGTGACAGCATCGGAATACAGTGACATCAGTTATGAGGTGGCAGGGCAGGAGCGATATTGTCGGGCGCGGGTTCTGGTGAATGCGGCGGGTCCCTGGGTTAATCAGGTGTTGCAACAGGTCCAACCTGCAATGTCACCTTTTGCGGTGGATTTGGTGCAAGGATGTCATATTATCGTACCCGAATCACTGCAACGGGGCGTGTATTACATGGAAGCACCACGCGATATGCGCGCCGTTTTCGCCATTCCCTGGAAACAACAGACATTAGTAGGGACAACAGAAACCCCCTTCTCAGCAGATACCGATACGGTACACACCTTGCCTGAGGAAGTGACATATTTGCAGGAAACTTTACTCCATTATTTCCCTGATGCGGATACCTCGGTGTTGGAAAGCTTTGCCGGGTTAAGGGTATTACCAAGTGGTGACGGGACGGCATTTCACAAGCCTCGAGAAACGGTATTGTATCTGGATAACCCCCATAGTCCCCGCGTAGTTCATGTAATTGGTGGTAAGTTAACCGCCTATCGGGCTACATCTCAGAAGGTGTTGCATAAGTTGTTACCCAGTCTGCCAACGGCCCGGTGTGTAGCTGATACTCGGGAACTCAAATTACGGGTTTGAATGGATGCTAGTGTTTATAAGTTGTGTTGACAACCACCGGGTCGTTTTCCTCGATGGATATGCTCACTTGGTGTCCGCTGTTTTTTCCAATATAGGGTGTGGCTGCGTGGGCAAGATAGGGGATGATTTTTCGTAAATCAGTGTCAGTTACCCGGCTTTGGGCTTGTATATGCCACAATATTTTGGATTTGCCTGTGTCCTTGGTAATGCTTCTAGCTTCCAGAGATGCGTGAGCCACAAAATAGGTGTAGGCGTGGGACTCTAAGCCTGTTCCGATTCGTTCGTAGCGCGCAGGCACGTAAATGGTTGTCACTTTGGATTCTACTGCGGGATCACTGCTTTTTTCAGTAATTGTAATGGTTTCTCCGCCAACGAAATCATAAATGGGCGTGATATCGGTGTAGGTTCCGCTGTGCCTGTCGGACAATCCAAAGCTGAATACAATTTCAAAGTTTGCCTGCTCTTTTATCCGGGTCCGGTTAAAACCGCTTTTTGCCAAGGCACGCTCAAAGTAGCTGCTGAATTCTTTGAAATACAAATCGTTGGATTTGTTGTCGTTGTCAGGGCTCAACAGATATTTTTTCGCCGTAGCATCCGGTTGATGGTCGGGGTCGACAATGGCGCTTACGTCTACCACAACCATACGGGCACAACCCAGTAGTATTATGCTTCCCAGTAAAGTGACAAGCATACGATATCCGCCAATCTTGGACATCCTCATTCACCTCTCTTTAAATAATAGTCTTTTAAAGACTGACTTGGGTTCAAAAAAGCGAATTCTCGTGGTTTTAGTCAGGGTGTTGCCTGTTGTCTCGCCGGTCACAGCGTTTGTCGGAAATAGCGATTGGGTGTCTTGCAAAATGACGGTTTTGGGGGTAGTTTGGGCGTTAATTGGGCAGTAATAGCTTTGCTATTTGTTGTTCCTTAGTACGGATCCGAGCCTGACTCTTAGGCTTCTTGGTTTTTGTATCCAGTTGAATTAACGGAGTTTTTGATGTCGTCATACGAAAAAGAACAATATAGTGCCAACTCTGATGGCCTTTTGTTCCTTTGTTTGGTTGTGGGGCTGTTTTTTGCCATTGTAGGTTTGATCGTGTTGACATTCGTTTTTGGCGATGCACCACAGGAAATCTGGTTATGGTTGTTGTGTGGCGGGGTAGTGGGTGGCTTGGCGCTTGGGGCGGTGTTTTATTTTCTGTTTAACAATCTGTATCTGAAAAAACTCCATGACATCACCGCCGTGTTAAAAGCGGTGTCTCAATCCGATTTATCGCAACGGTGTGACGTGCAACAGGCCGGTCCTCTTGGCGGTTTGGCGGCAGCTGTCAACAATATGGTAAGTAATCTCAATGCGAATATATTGCACATCGCCAACGCCGCGGTAAAAGTATCGGAGCTTAGCCGGGGGGCCGGTTCTTTTCGAGAACCGCAACCGTGGGAACGACGCTCCCACCGTGCCGGTAAATTTGATTTTAAACCCGACTTAAGTCGACGCGAAGGATCTTATAGCCGGGATCCTGCCGCTAATAGAGAGCTTTTGCCCGCCGGCAAGGAAACGGCATCTGGACTGGGTCGCTCCGATTTATCCTTATCCGACAACGATTTGGAAAAAACCGAGGAGTTTGCCGGTAACATGGCTAAAGCCGGCTCCGTTATCGAGAAATTGGAGCAGGAGAGTCAGAACATCGGGGTGGTACTGGAAGTTATTCAGGGTATTGCCGAACAGACCAATTTATTGGCACTCAATGCTCAGGTAGAGGCTGCCAAGTCCGGTGAACAGGGCCGTGGATTTGCAGTAGTGGCCAATGAAGTACGCACGCTGGCCACAAAGACCGAAAAATCGACCAAAGAAATCAAAAGCATGGTGGATCAGTTACAAAGCGGTGCTTCCAGTGCCGTCAAAGCTATGACTTCCGCACAAAAGAAAACCCGCGGTATGGTTAAACACGCGGAACAATCCGTTAAAGAAGCCAGTGATGCGGTTAGCACCATTAATGAAATTAATGCGCAAATTGTTCAATCTGTGAAGGATAAAACACTGGACTCCACAAGGGTTCGTCCCATGGCTGAAAAGAGTAAACGGCCTATGGAGAATTTTCTCAATGAGCTTCTGGGTGCTATCCAGCGATTTAAGCTGAGAGATAATCACTAAGACAAGCAGTCGCTTAGAGTCTAAACTGGAAGGGAGCTTTGCAGCTCCCTTTTTTGTTGTTTCCCAAAAGTGTCATTTATGTAAAATTGGTATATTAGTATTTACTAATAAACATTTGCTTGCTATCCTTATAATTGATTTTTATGACTTAGTAACGCCAAAGGATCTCTATGACATTGAAAACGCTGGTTATTGTTGTTGTTTTGGGTATGTTTCAGGGGGCATGGGCAGAATTGCCATTTGCTACCCTCTCCGTGGATTACCGGACCGTTGCTCAAAAAAGTCAGGTAGACGCTGTGGTCGAAGCAGTGAAACGCTCAACGGTTTCCGCGCAAACCAGTGGCCGAATTATCGAAGTGAACTTTGATATCGGGGATTTCGTCAAAGCCAATTCCATTCTGGTCCGTATCAGCCGTACCGAACAACAGCCACAACTGGCCGCGGCGGATGCGCTGCAGCAAGAGGCATTGGTTCGTCTCAATGAAGCAGAGATCGAGCAAAAACGAGTCCAAGAAGTGTTTGATCGTAAATTGGTGGCTAAGTCCGCCATGGACAAAGCCAACGCGGATGTCAATGCTGCTCAGAAACGCTACGAAGCAGCCAAAGCCAAAGCGCGTCAGGCCCGTGCCAAACTCACTTATACCACGGTCAAGGCTCCGTATTCCGGTTATGTGGTAAAACGCTTTGTTGATATTGGGGAAACCGTTGGGCCGGGCAAACCCATTATGAGCGGTCTGTCGCTGGAACAACTGCGAGCCTCAGCTTACATTCCCCAATCTTTAGTGTCGCAAGTGAGAACGCTGAAAAGTGCAGAGGTGTTAGTGGGAGAACGCGTGCTTCAGTCCAGTGAGATTCAAGTGTCACCGCAAGCTGAGCCGGACAGTCATGCTTATTTATTGCGAGTTTATCTGCCGGAACGGACCCGGGACTTGTTACCCGGTATGTTTGTGAAACTGGTATTGAATACAGGCGAGCGAAAAGTGCTGCTGGTGCCGCAAACGGCTGTGGTGCGACGCAGTGAGTTAACTGCATTGTACGTGGTCAATGGGCAACAGGTGAGTTTGCGTCAAGTACGTGTAGGGCGTACGCATGGAGATTCTGTGGAAGTGTTGGCGGGCTTACAAGCAGGAGAAAACATTGCTCTGGATCCCATAGCCGCAGGAATTCAATTAAAGGAAGCGACTGGGCCAAAAGCTCAGGAGGGCAAGCATGAATAAGCCCCTGGGTGTATCGGGGGCAATTGCCGGAAAATTTTTACAGTCCGAAATTACCCCCTTACTGGCGTTGGTGGGATTCCTGCTGGGCGTGTTTGCGGTTTTGATCACCCCCAGAGAAGAGGAACCACAAATAAATGTTACTTTTGCCAATGTTTTTATTGCTTTTCCCGGTGCGTCCAGCACGGAGGTGGAGCAACTGGTGAGTACCCCGGCGGAGCAAATCTTGTCGGAAATCGATGGTATTAAGCATGTGTATTCGGTTTCCCAACCGGGGCAATCGGTGCTGACAGTGCAGTTTGAAGTGGGTGAGGACCGAACCCAGGCGATTGTGCGTTTGTACAATGCAATATATTCCAATCAAGATTGGTTGCCGCCGGGCTTGGGAGTGGCGCAGCCGGTAATTAAACCCATGGGCATAGACGATGTACCTATCGTCACTTTAACCCTGTGGAGTGAGGCTTCGAGCAAGGGCGGTTACGATCTGCAGCAAGTCGCCCATGCTATCGAAGCGGAACTCAAGCGGGTACCTGGCACAAGAGATATTTATACCATCGGTGGCGTTGAACGGGTGGTACATGTGCAACCGGACATCAGTCGCCTGGCGGCATACGGTGTCACCTTTCAGGACTTAAAAACCGCGTTACAGTTGAGTAACCAGTCTCAAAGTGCCGGTGATCTGGTATCCGATAACCGAACCATTGAAGTGCGGGCCGGTCAGTTTCTTTCGACAGTGGATGAAGTGGCGTCATTGGTGATTGCGGTGCATAAAGACGCCCCTGTTTATTTACGCGATGTGGCACAAATCACCTTGGGCCCGGATCAACCGGAACAATATGTCTGGTTTGGCACCGGACCGGCGGCAGCCGATAAATCCATTCAGGCCCGTGGTGAGTTTCCCGCCGTTACGATTGCGGTGGCGAAGAAGCAAGGGACTAATGCGGTGGGTATTGCCAATCAGATTATTGAACGCTTCGAACAGTTAAAAGGAGTGTTCGTTCCAGCTGATGTGAATGTTACAGTGACTCGTAACTATGGAGCGACGGCCGATGAGAAGGCCCGAAAGCTTATCGGCAAACTGGTGTTTGCCACCGCATTTGTAGTGTTGCTGGTGTTTTTTACCCTGGGGTGGAAAGAGGCGTTTATCGTCGGTGTGGCAGTGATTATCACCTTGGCCATTACGCTGTTTGCCTCCTGGGCTTGGGGGTTTACTATAAACCGCGTTTCCCTGTTCGCCTTGATTTTTTCTATCGGAATATTGGTCGATGACGCCATCGTGGTGGTAGAGAACATTCACCGGCATTTGCAGGATGGGGATAAGTCCTTAGTGCAAGCCATTCCATTGGCCGTCGATGAGGTGGGTGGGCCTACCATACTGGCCACATTTGCCGTCATTGCTGCCTTGCTTCCCATGGCTTTTGTCACCGGATTGATGGGACCGTATATGAGCCCCATTCCCATAAACGCCAGTTTGGGCATGCTCATTTCACTGGCCGTGGCTTTTATTGTGACGCCGTGGATGGCGCGCCTGGTGTTGGCAGGTAAGGCGCATGCGGCTTCTCATGGCGACGCTGATGATCGTTTGTATACTTTGTTCAACCGCCATATGGGGCCGTTTTTAAACGGTGCGGCCGGTGCTTCCAAGCGTTGGATGATGTTTGGCGTGGTAATGTTTCTGATTTTGATATCGGTATTGTTGCCGGTTTTTAAATTGGTTGTATTAAAGATGCTGCCTTTTGATAACAAGTCGGAGTTTCAAATTGTTCTGGATTTGCCCAATGGTTCCAGCGTAGAGCAGACGGCGGCCGTATTACGGGAAATGGCCGCTTATGTGGCGACGGTTGAGGAAGTGAGTGACTACCAGGTTTACGCCGGTGCCGCTTCTCCCATTAATTTTAACGGTCTGGTGCGTCAATACTATTTGCGTCGGGGTACCCATGTGGGGGATATCCAGGTGAATTTGCAGGATAAATCACGGCGCGACCGCAGTAGTCACGAAGTAGCCATGACCATGCGCCCGGCCATTGTTGCTATCGCCAAGCGCCACAATGCTGACGTTAAGGTGGTTGAAGTGCCACCGGGGCCTCCGGTGATGGCGCCTATTGTTGCGGAGATATACGGACTGGACTACGAGCAGCAAAGACATCTGGCAAAACAACTGCGCGCCACATTTGAATCCACCAAGGATATTTCCGATGTGGACGACAGCGTAGAGTCGCCCGCAGCCAAGTTGCTGCTGCATGTAGACCGTAGCAAAGCGGCGGCTATGGGCGTGAGCCAAGCAGCTGTGGTACAGGAAATCTCCATGGCATTGGGCGGGGCGGACGTGAGTTACTTACATGGCGATCATGTAAAGTTTCCCACCCCGATTCGTCTGGAAGCCGGCGTTGGCGACAAGGCATACCTGGAAAGTTTGACCAGTCTGAAAGTTCGAAACAATCGCGGTCAACTGGTTGCTGTTAGTGACGTGGTCAGTGTTTCGCGAAGTGACCGTGAAAAGGCTATTTATCACAAGGATCTATTGCCGGTAGTCTTTGTTACCGGTGATTTGGCCGGAGGTTTGGATAGCCCCTTATATGGCATGTTTGATATTGTCAGTCAGTTGGATTTGGAGCAATATTTTATTAACACGCCCGATAATCCTTACCGTTTCAGTATCAAATGGGACGGTGAATGGCAGGTAACCTACGAAACTTTTCGAGACATGGGTATTGCCTATGCGGTGGGAATTATCCTTATCTACTTGCTCGTGGTGGCGCAGTTTCGTTCTTATTTCATTCCCTTGATTATCATGGCGCCCATACCGTTGACTGTGATCGGCGTCATGCCGGGGCACGCCCTGTTAGGTTCTCAGTTTACGGCCACGTCCATGATCGGTATGATCGCCCTGGCCGGTATCATTGTGCGCAATTCCATTTTGCTGGTGGACTTTATTCGGGAACAACACCAGCAGGGTATGAGTTTTGATGAGGCGGTGATTCGATCCGGGGCTGTACGTGCCAAACCCATTATCCTTACCGGCTTGGCTGCGATGTTGGGTGCCTTGTTTATACTCGACGATCCCATATTTAACGGCCTGGCTATTTCTCTGATCTTTGGGGTATTCGTATCTACCTTGTTGACGCTTATTGTCATCCCCGTCATGTTTTATGCGTTTTATTACCGCAGGGGTTTGGATTAAGTTTATGCCCGAATTTCAATGAGAAAATAGTCATTAGTCATTTCTATTATTGTGATTAATTGCTATTATAATTTAATTCTCTCATATACGAATAAGGCAGGTTAAAACATGGCAGACCGACGGCTTCACGTATTTTTCACGGTTGCCCGCCTGTTAAGTTTTACCAAGGCGGCTGAGACCTTACATATGACACAGCCGGCTGTGACTTTTCAGGTCAGGCAGTTGGAAGAGTATTTCAATACCCGCTTGTTTGACCGAACCCATAATCGTATCAGCTTGACTGAAGCGGGGCAGCGGGTATACGAATATGCCGAGCGCATATTCCAACTTTACAACGAGTTGGAAAACTCGGTTCGTGAACTCACCGGCGATATTAGCGGCGTGCTCATACTTGGAGCCAGTACCACCATTGCTGAGTATATGTTACCCGCCTTGTTGGGTGATTTTAAAGCAAAATACCCGGATGTTAATTTACGCCTGAAAGTGTCCAATACCGATGGTATTGTTTCCATGGTTGAACATAATGTGATCGATTTGGGTGTGGTGGAAGCTCCCGTAGCCAACAAAAACCTCGCCGTGGACATTTGCCGCACCGATCGTTTGGTTGCTATCGTGCCTCCCAAGCATCCTTTGGCCAGCCAGGACACCATTAAGCTTACCAGTATTGTGGATTACCCCTATATTTGTCGTGAAGAGGGCTCCGGTACCCGAGAGGTCATCCTGGATTATTTAAAAGAGGCGGGTGTGGATCCGGGACAACTCAATATCATAATGGAGTTGGGCAGTTTGGAAGCTTTAAAAGGCGCTGTTGAATCCGGCATCGGTATTAGCATTGTTTCGCGGGCAACTTTGACTAAGGAAATTAAATTGGGGACTCTCAAAGTTCTGAACTTGGATCCGCCTTTGGAACGGCCATTCTCTTTCGTGCACCAAAAGCATAAATTTCGCCAAAGAGCTATGGAAGAATTGTTGGAGTTTGCTCAAAATTATTGTGAAACCCATCAGGGGCCCGAATAGGATTCGTACCCACCCGTTTTTAATCAAAACGTTCTCACTACATAGCATCCTCCGCGATGCAAATCCGGTCTATAATGCCAATATATCGTTGAATCCTAAGCTGCATTAGTGCATGAAACCTATAGAAAAAAAACTGCTTAAACTGTTTAACCGCCTGGCCGGGCCGGAACGGGATATGTTGCTTGGTTTTGCCGAGTATTTAGTGACCCGGGGTGGCGCGTCATCAGAAAAGGTGGTCGAGCAGCCCAATCTTATTCCTCGACCGGAGCAGGAGTCGGTGGTGGCCGCGCTGAAGCGATTGACGGCCAGTTACCCCATGTTGGATGATCCCGGATTGCTCAATGAAGGTTCGGCTCTAATGTCTCAACATGTGATGCAAGGTAGAGATGCGGTGGAAGTGATTGATGAGCTGGAAGCGATGTTCCGGCGTCACTATGAAACGTATTTGGCGCAAATGAGTGGTGTTATGCAACATGGTTCCGAGGAGGGGGCATGCTGAATGTAATAAAAAACTGGTATGAGCGGAATTTTTCCGATCCACAAGCCGGTATTTTGTTATTGCTGTTACTCGGCGGCTTTTTGGTGGTCATCTACTTTGGGCAAATGTTGGCTCCTATACTGACCAGTATTGTTATTGCCTATATGCTGGAAGCTTTGGTGGGGATGCTGGCAAAGCGCAAACTCAAACGCCTGGCCGCAGTGCTGGTCGTCTATGTTGCCTTCCTGTTACTGACCTTGTTTTTGATTCTGTGGATGGTGCCCTTACTGTCTTCTCAGGTGACCCAGTTAGTGCAGGAGTTGCCGGCACAGATTGATTTGGGGCGACAGGCTTTGCTGCAATTGCCGGAGTTGTATCCGGAAATGGTTAGTGAAGCTCAAGTGAATGAAATCATGTCGGCCATTAGTGGTCAGATTAAAGACATGGGGCACGGGGTCCTGTCATTTTCTTTGGCTTCTATTCCTGTGCTGTTTGCTTTGGTGATTTATTTGATTTTGGTTCCCTTACTGGTCTTTTTCTTTCTTAAAGACAAAGGGGTCATTTTGTCTTGGTTGAAACGCTATTTGCCCAAACAGCGAGGTTTGGCTTCCAAAGTCTGGGTGGAAATGGATCAGCAAATCGGTAACTATGTCCGCGGCAAAATCACCGAAATTTTTATTGTAGGCGGCGTGTCTTATATCGTGTTTGTTATCATGGGGCTGAACTATGCCGCTTTGTTGGCCGTGGCAGTGGGGCTATCCGTCATCATCCCCTATATTGGAGCAGCCGCGGTAACTATTCCTGTCGCCATGATTGCTTATTTTCAATGGGGTTGGAGTGCTGATTTTGCCTACCTGATGTTAGCTTATGGGATTATTCAGGCCTTGGATGGTAATGTGTTGGTACCATTATTGTTTTCCGAGGCGGTTAATTTGCACCCGGTGGCTATAATTATGGCCGTTCTGGTATTTGGCGGACTCTGGGGTTTATGGGGTGTGTTTTTTGCCATTCCCCTGGCTACTCTGGTAAAGGCAGTGTTGAACGCTTGGCCTCAGTCCATACTGGAGCCGGAGGGAACCGAGGTCACTTAAGGTGCTCAGTTGGCCGTAAAATCCGGTTTTAAATTTCTTTGACTGCCGCGAGCACGGCCTCTACATGCCCGTCCACTTTCACCTTGCGCCATTCTTGGCGCAATATCCCTTGTGCATCGATGAGAAAAGTGCTGCGCTCGATGCCTAAAACTTTTTTGCCATACATGTTTTTTTCTTTGATGACATCAAACAGTTGGCACAGGATTTCGTCTTCATCGGACAGTAAGTCAAAATTAAATTTTTGTTTTTCTTTAAATTTTTCGTGAGAACTCAATTTATCCCGAGAGACGCCCAGAATGACAGCGCCGGCCCGGGTGAATTTGGTTTTGTGGTCACGAAAATCCTGTCCTTCCCGGGTGCAGCCGGGGGTGCTGTCCTTGGGGTAAAAGTACAATACCACTTTTTGTCCCTTCAGTTTGGACAGTTCGATGGTTTGGTTTCCGGTAGCGGCGATTTTAAAGTTTTTTACTTTTTTTCCAACGGTGACCATGTCGTTCCATTCCTTTAGCTTTTCATCGGTTCAATCACTGCATCCATGTTCAAATCGTCACAAAAGTCCAGAAAGTCCTCCCGTAAACTGGCAATCCGTATATCGGCTGGGATATCCACAGTCATATGAATGGAGAACATAGGCGTGCCCGTGTGCGCGGCGGCATAGCGGTTGGTGTTCAGCTCACGTATGTTGATGTTACGAGTGGAAAAAAATCCGGCAATTTGATGTACGATCCCCGGGTGATCGAGGGTAATCACCTCTATCGTATAGGTGATTTGGCCTTTGTTTCCGGGTTCGGTTTCTGTACGGCGACAGTTGAGATTGAGATGCAAGCGCTCTTCCAGTGTAGGTAGCTGGTCTTCCAGCTTGGCCAGCTGATTCCACTTGCCGGACACCAGCATGATGATAGCAAATTCACCCCCCAGTACAGTCATACGGCTGTCAAAAACACTGCAACCGGCATCCAGTATGGCCAGAGAAAGTTGGTCCACAATACCGGGTCGATCTTTACCTAAAGCTGACATGACGAGAAAATTGTCCATAGCGAACGGTTCCTCCCCCCTGTTATTTTTATTTCCCGACGTTAAATCGGTTGGATTCCTTAGCGGTTTCCGGTTGACTCATTAATATATCGGGCCAAGCTTAACATTATTTGTACAGCAAATCTCTACCTCACAGCAGGGCGGGTGGCCGGGTGCGGAATAGGTGTCTTTATGTTTCCGTGTTGCGGGTAAAAAATCCACTGCCAGTGTCTCACCCTGGGGCTGATTTTGGGTTACAATAGCCCGCTTTGGCGGACCTGAAATTCCTCTAAGGTCCTCTAACTTTATGGAGAAACACATGTTTCACGGCAGTATGGTGGCATTGGTGACGCCAATGCAAGCCGATGGCTCCATCGACTTGGATAGCTTGGAGCAATTGGTTGAATTTCATATCGAAAACAAAACCGATGCCATTGTCGCGGTTGGTACCACGGGAGAATCTGCCACCCTGGACGACAAAGAACATTGCGATACCATTGCTTTCGTGGTTAAACAGGCTGCCGGACGGATTCCGGTTATTGCCGGTACCGGTTCCAACTCCACCCGTGAGGCTCTGCATTTAACTCGCTGTGCAATGGATGCCGGAGCGGATGCCTGTCTCCTGGTTACGCCATATTACAACAAACCCAGCCAGGAAGGTTTGTACCAACACTATAAGACTATTGCCGAGGCCGTTGCGGTTCCCCAAATTTTGTATAACGTGCCAGGGCGCACCGTGTGTGATTTATTACCGGAAACCGTAGCGCGCCTGGCAGATATTCCCAATATCGTTGGCATTAAAGAGGCTACCGGCAATTTGGATCGGGCTGCAAAAATATTGGAACTGTGCGGCGATAAAATGGATGTATACAGTGGTGATGATGCTACGGCGATGGAACTGATATTGGCCGGCGCCAAAGGTGATATTTCTGTCACGGCAAATGTGGCTCCCAAAGATATGCACGATATGTGTGCGGCTGCACTGCAGGGTGATCGAGCTCGCGCTGAGGAAATCAACCAACGATTAATGCCGTTGCACAAAAACTTATTCGTGGAAGCCAATCCCATACCCGTGAAATGGGCGCTGGTACAAATGAATAAAATTCCATCGGGTATTCGACTGCCCTTAACTCCGTTGAATGAGAGCTTTCATGACACTGTGCGTGAGGCGATGAAAGCCGCCAATGTGCTTTAGGGCACTCGAATCAATCGTCATAAAGATTTTGAAATCTATGAAAAGTGAATTACGTTTTACCGGCCATGGCGCCATGTTTGCTATTGGATTAAGTTGCCTGATGGTTGCTTGCAGCAGTAGTGATGAAATAGATAAAAGTTACATGGACGCTCCTCAAGTTAAGCCAATTACGATGCCCAAAGGTCTGTCAGCGCCGGCCAACAAGATACAGTTGACTATTCCCCATGAGGATACGGCAGACAACGGGATTGAGCCGGAGCGGTTGCAAATCCCGCCGCCATTGCAAGATGTTATTGAGCTGAGCTTGGACAGTGAAAAAACCGAAAAGACTTCTACAGCAGCATCGGGCAATCGGGGAACAGCCAAACCTAAATTGAAAAAAATGCGCAGTCGCGTTGTTACGCAGCCGGAGGGTTTCGAAATTTTGGAAGTTTTTGCTACCACCGATGACGTTTGGCCGGCGGTACAGCAGGCGTTCCAGTTCTATGGTTATCACATTGATGATGTCAATGAAGGACGTAAAACTTATATCGTGTCGCGTGAATATCGCCAACACAAACCCATGGATGATCCGCGTAAATTTGATTACGATCCATCCGTACCTAAAGAGAAATACTCGGTGGTTCTAGTGGAGACATCCGGCAATACTCAGCTGACGATGCGCAATGACGCCGGTGAGGTGGTGGGGTCGGCTCTGGCCCGGCAGCTATTGGTTCAGCTGAAAAATTATTTTGCCGATCCTCCGGCGTACACTGATACGAACGAAGTGCCCAAAAAACAGTGATATCGGGGTTAAACGAAACTAATTTGTAGCGATAACAGTTTGGAGCGGAATAACAGTGCGATTTGCCTCCTTGGGGAGCGGTAGCAAAGGTAACGCCACAGTTGTGCAGCAGGGCAACACAAATCTTTTAGTTGACTGCGGTTTCAGTTTGAGGGAATTGCAGCGTCGACTGGGTCGCTTAGGTTTGGAGCTGGATGATCTTACTGCTGTATTGCTAACCCACGAACACAGCGACCATGTAAGCGGTGTAGGTACTTTGGTCAGGAAACACTCTGTCCCGGTTTACGCTACCCGGGGAACGTGGCAAAAGCTGGATGTGGAGCAGGCACCTCAAGCTCAGTTCATCAATTGCCATGAAGACTTTTCCATTGATGATTTGGAGGTAAAGCCATTTCCCGTTCCTCACGATGCCAAGGAACCTTGTCAGTTTGTTTTCGGTGATGGTGAGCACAGTCTGGGTATATTAACGGATACCGGCAGTATCACACCTCACATTACCAATATGCTGTCCGGTTGTAATGCCTTAATCCTGGAATGCAATCACGATGTGGCCATGTTAGAGGAAAGTGCCTATCCCCGGTCGTTGAAACAAAGGGTAGGCGGGTCATTGGGTCATTTAAGTAATGATCAATCGGCGCATTTCATGCGACATATGGATTGCAGCGCTTTACAACACTTTGTTGCGGCTCATTTGAGCGAAAAAAATAATCAACCGCAGTTGGTTCGAGCTGCCATGGCCGAGGCTCTGTGCTGTAAACCGCAGTGGATAGACATTATTGATCAACAGGATGGCTTGGAGTGGCGCGCTCTGGATTGAGCGTCAACGATTTTTCCTCGGATAAACAATTTAGTATTTAATTTTCAAAGAAAGGGTTCTTATTATGGAGAAAAAACAGGAATTGTATTCCGGTAAAGCAAAGTCTGTCTACCTGACCGATGACCCGGACAAGCTCATACTGCATTTTCGCAATGATACCTCCGCTTTTGACGGTGAAAAAGTGGAACAATTGGATCGTAAAGGTGAAGTGAATAACCGTTTTAACGCTTTCATTATGCAAAAATTGCAGGAAGCCGGGGTTCCCACACATTTTGAACAACTGTTGTCGGCAGAAGAGTCATTGGTTAAGAATTTGAAAATGGCTCCGGTTGAGTGCGTGGTTCGCAACATCGCCGCAGGCAGCTTGTGTAAACGCTTGGGTGTGGAGGAAGGTATCGATCTGAATCCGTCTACCTTCGAATTTTTTCTTAAGAATGATGCCTTACACGATCCCATGATAAATGAATATCACATTCGCGCGTTTGGTTGGGCGACTGAAGCTCAAGTGGAAGCCATGAAAGAACTGACCTTTAAAGTAAATGATGTGCTGAAGGCTTTGTTTTTGGATGCGGGATTGCTGTTGGTGGATTACAAGTTGGAGTTTGGAGACTACCACGGCACCGTGTTGCTGGGTGATGAGTTTACTCCGGACGGTTGTCGTTTATGGGATGCGAAAACTCGAAAGAAACTGGATAAAGATCGTTTTCGCCAAGGCCTGGGCGGCGTGGTGGAAGCTTACGAAGAGGTGGCTCATCGCTTGGGTGTGGAGTTGTCCTGATTCCACGGACGGCTGCATCTACGAGGCCTATATTGACAACAAGTACCAGACAATACGTGCTAAACAACCCTAGAAGATGGCTATGCTGACAATACGCGGTAGTGCGGCGCTTTCGGTGTTTCGAATCCGTAAGCTGACAGAACAAATTCAACTGATTGCACCCGGTGTTAGCCGGGTGCAATCGGAGTTTGTACATTTGGTGGACCTGGACGGTGAGCTGAATGAATACAAACAAACCGTTCTGAATAAAATTCTCACCTACGGTCCGAGTATTCCACGGCAGACGCCGACGGGAACCTTATTGTTGGTTGTACCGCGCTTTGGCACCATTTCACCCTGGTCCAGTAAGGCTACGGATATCGCGCACAACTGCGGTCTGGATAACATCAAACGTCTGGAGCGGGGGGTGGCTTATTATATTCAAGCGGAGGCGGAACTTACGGAAGATCAGTTACAGCAGATCAAGCCTCTACTGCATGACCGTATGATTGAAACGGTGCTTGCACAAATGGATGCTGCATCCGCCTTATTTAAAACAGCCGATCCGGAGCCTTTTCGGGTGGTGGATGTGCTTAAAGGCGGACGAAAGGCTTTGCAGCAGGCCAATACCGAGCTGGGTTTGGCGTTGGCTGATGATGAAATTCTATATTTGGTGGAAAACTTTTCTGAAATGGGCCGCAATCCCACCGATGTGGAATTGATGATGTTTGCCCAGGCGAACTCGGAGCACTGTCGTCACAAAATATTCAACGCCGATTGGTTGATTGACGGCAAGGCGCAAGAGCAATCCTTGTTTGCGATGATCCGCAATACCTATAAGGAAAGTCCCGACGGTATTTTATCCGCTTACTCCGATAATTCTGCAGTAATGCGGGGGCATAAAGCGGGGCGGTTTTTCCCCGATAAGTCCGGCGGTAAATATGTCTATCATGAGGAGGATGTACATATTCTCATGAAAGTAGAAACCCATAATCATCCTACAGCCATTTCTCCTTTTCCCGGTGCGGCTACCGGTTCCGGAGGCGAGATTCGTGATGAAGGTGCCACCGGTCGCGGTTCCAAGCCTAAGGCGGGCTTGTGCGGATTTTCCGTTTCCAATTTACGCATTCCCTTGGCACCGCAACCCTGGGAACAGGAATACGGTAAACCCGGTCGTATTGATTCGGCTATGGACATTATGTTGGAGGGTCCCATTGGTGCGGCGGCGTTTAACAATGAATTCGGGCGTCCCAATATCTGCGGTTATTTCCGTACCTTTGAGCAAGCCGTACCTTACGGCAATGAAACCGAAGTACGCGGTTATCATAAACCCATCATGTTGGCCGGTGGTTTGGGCAACATTCGTGCTGAACATGTCGAAAAAGGCCAAATCGATGCCGATGCTTTATTGATCGTCCTGGGCGGACCCTCCATGTTAATTGGGTTGGGTGGCGGTGCCGCGTCCAGTATGGCCACCGGATCCAGTGATGAGGATCTGGATTTTGCTTCCGTACAAAGAGGTAATCCGGAAATGCAGCGTCGAGCCCAGGAGGTGATCGATCAATGCTGGCAACTGGGAGAGGACAATCCGATTGTCTCTATACACGATGTGGGTGCCGGTGGTCTCTCCAATGCTTTACCGGAACTGGTCAATGACTGCGGTCGGGGTGCCGTGTTTCATTTGCGTAAAGTGCCCAACGATGATCCCGGTATGTCGCCCATGGCGGTGTGGTGTAATGAATCACAGGAACGTTATGTTCTGGCCATAGAGGCATCCAGCCGGGAGCTATTCGAGTCCATTTGTTATCGGGAGCGCTGTCCTTTTGCAATGTTGGGCCATGCCACTCGGGAGCAACAACTGGTATTGGAAGACGCCCATTTTAAGAATCGCCCCATTGATATTCCTATGGACGTATTGCTGGGTAAGCCGCCTAAATTGTTGCGGGATGTCACCACACGTCACTACAATCCTATTGAATTCGATGTTACGTCACTGGATATTGAAGAAGCGGTATTTCGCGTATTACGTTTACCTACCGTGGCGAGCAAGAGTTTTCTTGTGACCATTGGTGACCGTTCCGTAACAGGCTTGGTCAGTCGCGACCAAATGGTGGGGCCGTGGCAGATACCTGTCGCGGATGCGGGTGTGACCTGTACCTCTTACAATGGCTATACCGGAGAAGCCATGGCCTTGGGTGAACGCACACCCACCGCTTTATTAAACCCGGCCGCATCAGCGCGCATGGCCGTGGCAGAAGCCATCAGCAATATCGCTTGTGCCTCTATCGAAAAAATCGGTGATATTAAATTGTCCGCCAACTGGATGGCGCCCGCCGGTCACCCCGGTGAAGACGCCGCTTTATATCAAGCGGTGGCTGCGGTTGGTTTGGAGTTGTGTCCGCAGTTAGGCATAGCAATTCCGGTGGGTAAGGACTCCATGTCCATGAAAACCGTCTGGCAGGATCAGGGTCAAGACAAAGCCGTCACCGCGCCCTTATCCTTAATCATTTCCGCTTTTGCACCGGTAAACGATGTACGCTTAACCTTAACACCGCAATTACGCCCGGATGAATCGTCTCAGCTGTTGTTGATTGACTTGGGTAAAGGTAAAAACCGATTGGGTGGCAGCGCACTGGCACAGGTGTACCAACACATCGGTGCTGAACCGGCCGACGTGGATGACCCACAATTACTGCAAAGCTTTTTCCGGGCCATGCAAGAGATAAAAACCCAAGGTTTAGCCATGGCCTATCACGATCGTTCCGACGGTGGTTTATTGGCAACGGTGGTGGAAATGGCCTTTGCCGGTCACGTCGGTGTGGAAATGGATCTGGCCGGTCTGGGCATTAATGCAAGCACGAGCCGTGCAGCCGTAGCCTGTCTGTTCAGCGAAGAGCTGGGCGCGGTGCTGCAAGTCAGCGAAGTCAATGCGGCGGCGGTTTTACAGATTTTTGAGCAGTGCGGTTTGGCGGATTGCGTCAATGTGATTGGTGCCATACGCGTGGATCAGAAGTTCATTATCCGCCAAGGTGAGCAAGTCCTGTTTCAATCCAACCGAGCGCAGTTGCAACAAGCTTGGGCTGAAACCAGCTATCATATGCAAACCCTAAGAGACAATCCGGAATGCGCGCAGCAGGAGTTTGAAAATTGCAGCAAACCCATGGACCCGGGTATGTCTGTGCAATTAAGCTTTGATATCAATGAAGACATCGCCGCTCCTTACATCAATACGGGCTCAAGACCCAATATTGCTATCTTACGCGAACAAGGCGTTAACGGACATATAGAAATGGCCGCCGCATTTGATCGGGCCGGTTTTGCGGCCGTGGATGTGCATATGAGTGACCTCATAGCCGGGCGTACCAGTTTGCGAAAAATGCAGGGTATGGTGGCCTGTGGCGGTTTTTCATATGGTGATGTATTAGGCGCCGGTGAAGGTTGGGCCAAAAGTATTTTGTTTAACAACCAACTGCGCGATGAGTTCTCTGAGTTTTTTCAACGTGAGGACAGCTTTGGTTTAGGCGTGTGTAACGGTTGTCAGATGATGTCGAATTTGCACGAATTGATTCCCGGAACGGAACTGTGGCCCCATTTTGTCCGTAATCAGTCCGAACAATTTGAAGCACGCTTTTCCCTGGTGGAGATAGTTGCAACACCGTCCTTGTTTTTCGCTGAAATGGCCGGTTCACGTATGCCGGTGGCGGTTGCCCATGGCGAAGGCCGAGCGGAATTCAAAGAGTTTAATCACGCGCAAAAAGTCCTGGAAGAAGGTTTGGTGTGCGTAAGGTATGTGGATAACAACAACAAACCCACGCATCACTACCCCAACAATCCCAACGGATCTCCTCAGGGAATTACCGGTTTAAGCAACAAAGACGGTCGCTTTACCATCATGATGCCTCATCCGGAACGCGTATTTCGCACCGTACAAAACTCCTGGCACCCGGACGAGTGGGGCGAAGACTCCCCCTGGATGCGCATGTTTCGTAACGCCAGAAAATTTGTCGAGTAGATACCAACAAGATCCTCGCTAATTCATTGAACCTGTAGTGTAGGGTGGGCAAGCTTTTATTGCCCACGCGGGCCGTAGCTGTTCAAAGCACTATGACTTCACCGTATGGAGGCTTGTACGGTTTTCTTGTCGT
>Ga0224506_10000094_pt1 | contig 87896 bp, 67 predicted proteins | sample SF_Jan12_sed_USG_2_FD_169108 | JGI IMG/M metagenome (GOLD analysis project Ga0224506, IMG submission 169108) | Sediment microbial communities from San Francisco Bay, California, United States - SF_Jan12_sed_USGS_8_1 | ecosystem: Environmental > Aquatic > Marine > Sediment | place: USA...
AAAAATATTAAAAGTTTTATCAGTTTTTTATTCATTTAATTTTGTCTTTATTTTCAGGTTTTTTTATCTGCATAGAAATAGAAAATCTCTTCCCTTTCAGGAAGAGATCTGCCACTTCTTGCGCGAGTGATATTTTAGTCTTTGCTCTCATTATCACTGTCACTCCAGTGACGGCGGTTTATCGCATAGTCAGTAATTTTTCCTTTGAAAGGCAGTGTTAACATGCCGCTTATCCATGAAACCTCTTTTGCTGATTTAAACTGGCGTATGCCTATCGTCATGCCTTTATGACCTGCACGCGGCTGCTCTCTGTAGGTACCGAATATGCGATCCCACCATGTTAAGCTGAAGCCAAAATTGCTGTTAGTTTCATCGTCTTCTATTGAATGGTGAACACGGTGCATATCCGGAGTGACAATAAACCAGCGCAATATTCTATCGATGGTTTTCGGTAAACCAATATTGCCGTGATTAAACATCGCCGTTGCATTCAGAATAACTTCAAAAATAATAACCGCAAACACCGGTGGACCTAACAACACGATGGTACAAAACTTAATGCCCATTGACAGCATGATTTCCAGCGTATGAAAACGTGCTCCGGTGGTGACATCATAATCCGGATCGGCATGATGCACCCGGTGCAAACGCCACAATACCGGGATGGCATGCACCATGACATGCTGAAGATATATCACAAAATCCATAATGACTATCGATAAAACAGCCACCAGCATTAAAGGCCACTCAATGATATTAAATAGCCCCCAGCCATTTTGCTGAGCGACGGTTGCCACACCAACAGCCGCCATCGGAAAGACTAAACGCACAATGAAGCTATTGAAAAACACCAGCCCCAGATTATTAATCCAGCGTACAGCTTTAGAAGCGGTTAAGGCCCGGCGTGGCGCAACAATCTCCCACAGACCAATCACTACCAGCATGCCAAAAAAGAAACCCATGCGAATCTCTTTTTCATAACTTATTACAAACTCATTCAGCGACATACGCTTCCTCAATGTATTCTTTACACTATGATCGACAGCCTTTCCTTGCCCGTGTTCCATTGCACTATATAATTTAGGCTTAATAAAACATACTATTCAAGCATTTACTTGAATAGTAGAATAAGGGAAAATACAAATATGTCAAGCTCAAACTTCAAACAGGATTTGTTTACTCAGTTTGCCCGTGTCGGCAAAGCGCTGAGCAACGGCAACCGGCTTGAGTTATTAGAGTTTATCGCTCAGGGTGAGAGAAGTGTTGATGAGTTAGCCAAAGTATCCGGTCTGACAGTCGCCAACACCTCTCAGCATTTGCAACATCTGCGTCAGGCAGGTCTGGTCAGCAACCGTAAAGAAGGCCTTAAAGTTTATTATCAGCTCAGTGGTGACGATGTTATCCAGTTGCTTGGTGGCTTAAGGATTGTTGCCGAACGCAATATTGCTGAAGTCGATAAACTGGTTAATACCTTTCTCACGGTTAAAGATCAGCTTGAACCCATTCCCCGTGAGGAATTACTCGCCCGTGTTAAACACGGCCTGGTGACCGTACTCGATGTAAGACCCGCCGAAGAGTACGCAGCCGGTCATGTGCCCGGCGCTATTAATGTGCCGCTTAATCGGCTACAAACCCATCTGGCAGCCTTCGATGGCAGCGAGGAAGTGGTAGCGTATTGTCGCGGGCCACATTGTATTCTGGCTTTTGACGCTGTTGCTCAATGCCGGAAAAGAGGCATAAAAGCGCAACGACTGGAAGATGGATTTCCTGAATGGAAACTGGCCGGCTTACCGGTAGAAAAGTTGCCTTAGAACACAGCATTTAATCCGCCGCTTATATCACTGACTTTATTAAGCGAATTTTTTCATTCTGCAATATCACGATATGCTTCACTCGGGTGATGAAAGATAATGCGTTATCGTCAGATTAAATTTTTTAAAGTCCAGTGGCTTGATTAAATATTCATTAAAACCCGCCGCCAGACCGCGCTCAATATCCTTTGGCATTGCATCTGCCGACAAGGCCAGAAAAGGGGTATCTTTAAAGCGGCTGTCCTTCTTCAGCTCGGCCAGCACTTCGTAACCATTCATTCCCGGCATATTAATATCCAGCAAAATAAGTTCCGGCACGTGCTCGTCAGCCAGCTCCAGTCCCAATACCGGGGTATGCGCGGTGAGTAAATGGATATGCTTTTTTGACGCTAAAACCTTGCTAACCAGCTTTAAGTTCACCGGATTATCATCGATATATAACACCGTGCTCTGCCTTTGTACGACAACTTTTTGCTCAGCAGCATCCTGTTTTCGCTCGGCTTTTGCTATTGCAACCGAAACAGATTCCAGAGGTAATTCAATCCAGAATGTACTGCCTATACCCGCTTCACTGTTAACACCGATGACACCACCCATTAATTCTATAATGCGACGAGTGATCGTCAGACCGATACCCGTTCCTTCGACTCCGCTTTTATCCGCCTCTAAGCGGTTAAAAGGCTCAAATAAATCTTTTATTTTATCCTCTGCGATGCCATACCCGGTATCCGTTATCTTAATTCGTATCTGATTATTCTCTGCCGTCTCAACATCAACCAGCACACTGCCATTCTCTTTGTTATATTTTATGGCATTTGACAGTAGGTTTATTAACGATTGTTTTAAGCGAGTTCGGTCAGCCCGAATCACTTCGCCTTTGAACTCACTGTGCTCAATAGTAATATTTCTGTTAACGGCCAGTGGCAGCATTAATTCAAAACATTCAGCAATAATACCCTTCAGTTCGACCGGCTCGAGCGACAGGTCGATATTGCCTGACTCTATCTTTGCAAGGTCCAGCACTTCATTAATTAGCGCCAGTAAATGCTCGCCACCTTTCATGATGTCACTGACACTTTCCAGCTGATGCTCATTCAGATCTTGATCCATTTCTAACAACTGAGCAAAACCGAGTATGGCATTCATCGGAGTCCGCAACTCATGACTCATACTTGACAGAAACTCAGATTTTGCGCGGTTAGCACGGTCTGCCTCTTCCCTTGCACTAACCAAAACCTGTTCAGATTCTTTCCGCTCACTGATATCGGTATGGATGCCAATCATCCGTTCAGGCAGTCCTGCCTGAGTTCTTGCAACCAACTTGCCGCGGCACATAATCCATTTATAACTGCCATCTTTACACCGCATGCGATATTCAGCAATATAGTCCGGAATTTCCCCGCTTAAATATCGCTGTATTATTGCCTGTGTCGGTGCCAGATCATCCACAAACACCCTGCTTTCCCAGCTTGAAGGCAAGGGTTTCAATTCATGCTCGTTATAGCCTAACATCTGCTCGTACAGCCGGGAGAAGCTCATGCTGCCTTTTATAATATTCCAGTCCCAGATGCCATCGCCGGCACCTTCTATGGCCAGACTCATGCGCTGTTCTTTTTCTCTGAGTTCACTTTCAGCTTGTTTCACATGCGTTATATCGGTACGGATGGCGATATACTGAAAAGGTTTTCCTGTGCTATCAAGAAACGATGTGATTGTCGATTGCACCCAGTACAAGCTGCCATCTTTACGACGGTTGCAAATTTCACCTGACCAGGTTTTTCCCTGTGAAATTATCGTCCACAAATTCGCATAAAATGACGCCTTGTGCTGAGAAGATTTGATCAGCCTGTGATTTTTCCCCACCACCTCTTCGTAAGTGTACCCGCTAATTTCACAAAACTTTTCATTGGCAAAAATAATTGTACCAGCGGCATCTGTGATACTTACTATCGCGTGCTGGTCAAGTGCAAACTGGCGGTCTTTAAGACTGCTATTAACAAACTCCAGTTCTTTGGTTCTCTTTTTAACCTGAGCTTCCAGGCCGTCTTTAGCACAGTGTAATTCATTGATTATTTCACCGAGATTGGCTGACATTATTTGCAGGCTGCTACTCAGACTTTCTACTTCCTGTATAGGACTAACAGGAAAAACGATTTCTGTACCGCTAGAAATATCAGCCGCCAAACCTCGCCCTGTCGCGGCAAGTTTATTTATAGGCCTCGCAAACCAGTAGGCTATAGCCTGTACAACAATAATACTGAGCAGTATGAATATCGTTACCAGCCTGAATAAATCCAGATTCAGTGCTTCTATCGAATCCACCATTGAGGATGCGCTATATTCAATCAGTATTTTCGATGCATAAGCATGCTCCTCCAGCGGAAATGTTAAAACATAAGTCCCCTGTTTCCAGCGCATCATTGCAGGCATTTCACCCGATGGCAGCCAGATCGCAAAATTATCCGCACGCAACCTCACTTCACCAGACTTTTTTAAACTCACGATTAAACCACGACTTGCCAGCACCTGTTCATCTTTACCGACGATTGCCACACCCATGCCGTCACTAAAATACTCGAGGTTAATGATTCTTTGCAGTGCAGTGTGAGTTCCGTCATTAATACTTTGTTCAATATCAAAGGCTTTATCAGCTAAGCGCTGGGCCAGTATCGCTTCTTTATCAGACTGCATTGAATCACTGTAAAACACCGACGGAACAATACTTATCAGCAATATTGTCGTTAGCATTGGAATAAACAAAATGTTCTGAGTAGTAGGTTTAGCCTGCTTATGAGGTAAAAATGCAAGCGGAAAGATACTGATTAATAGCAATATGATACTGGCTATTAGTGCATTAAAAACACCGTTCAAGAACTGCTTAAAGAAGATAAGCTGAGATGCCGTCCACGATAACCCGATCACATTATGATAGATCAGCAACACCACGACTGGCCCTAAAGTACACCAGAACAAAAGGTCGGACAAAACCAGATTACGCATGCCTTTGCGATAAAGCAGACTGACACTTACCACCTCAAGCGTAAACACCAGCATGGCATAGGGGTGATTAAAAAGAATGATGGTATAGGCACTGCCTATTAATACGACGATAACGGCGGAGACAGAACCGTATAGCGCGACTGCCAGAATCGCTGCAATCGCGCCAAAAACAAAAGAAGCACCAAAAAAGATCGTAATGCTAAAGTAATAGCCCGCCAGAGCGAGTGCACTGAGTACAAACGTACCAATAAGCCACTGACTAGAGCCGACAGCAGAGCCTGATGAATGCTTCATTAATAGAACACTATTTTATAAACCCGGATATTCGATTAAGTATAGCCGGCTAAATAGCATCTATGTTATAGATATGAAAAATCACCTGCCCCAGCGGGCTTTGTCGCTGATTCGTTCCATCTGAGTTTCAATCCAGTCTTTAACTTCCTCATTAATCTCTTCCGGTTTACGCTCAAAACCCTGGATCGGTTTGCCGATCACCACCGTGACGGTTCCTGGCCATTTGATAAAGCTGTGTTTTGGCCAGAACTCACCGGCATTATGCGCAACAGGCACTACCGGAAAACGTGCCTGTGAAGCCAGTATTGAGCCACCCAGTTTATACCTGACCGCTTTACCCGGCTTTACCCGCGTGCCTTCAGGAAAAATCATCACCGACCAGTTGTCTTCCAGCTTTTTAATGCCCTGAGTCACCAGCTGATCTACTGCCCGCCGTCCGGCCGTGCGGTCAATCGCGATTGGCCTGAGCATTTTCAGGCCCCAGCCGAAAAACGGGATTTTAAATAGTTCGCGCTTTAGTACCCAGACGTGTGGCGGCAGTATCTGCTGAAACGCCATTGTTTCCCAGGTGGACTGGTGTTTGGCAAGAAAAATCGCGCCGCCTTCCGGCAGATTTTCTTTGCCTTCGACTTCAAACCTGACGCCACAGGTGACGTTTAACCACCAGATATTAAACCGGCTCCACAAAATAATAAAACGATAACGGCTTAATACCGGTAATGGAAAGGTTAACAGTGAGACCGGCGCAAAGATAATTGTCGAGACTAAAAAAACCAGCCAGAAGATTGCCGAACGAAAATACAGAAACAGTTTATACATTATTAAATAACCAGTAATTCATTTGCTATTGCGAGTAAATCATCAAATACCTGAACATCATGCAGCTGTTCATCGGTACACACTTGCAGTGTCCTTACTCCTTTTCCTGTTCTTACTAAAACCGGGGTCGCACCTGCTGCTCTTGCCGCTTCAACATCGCGATAGGTATCACCGACAAAATAAACACCTTGCAGGCTTTCATAGTTAAACCGTTTTGCTATTTCAAGCAGCATGCCGGGTTTTGGCTTACGGCATGAACAATGCTTTGACGGCAGGTGCGGACAATAAAAAACAGCATCAACACGGCCACCGATAGCATCCAGCATACTCGACATTTTTTTATGCATGTCATGCAACGTCTCTACATCATACAATCCCCGTGCGATACCTGACTGATTGGTAGCAACAGCAACACTATAACCGGCATGATTAAATTGCGCGATGGCTTCAAGGCTTCCCTCAATGGGCAGCCACTCCTCTGTATTTTTAATATACTCATCGGAGTCTTCGTTAATCACGCCGTCACGATCAAGAATTATTAAACCCATCTTTTTGCAACCATCTTTTTTTTATTATCTGTAAAAAAACTCACTGCAATCTGGACAAATCTGCAGCCTGCAAAAATAAATCACTGATCTGTTTTAGCAATGCAATGCGGTTGTTTTTTAAGGCTGCATCATCAGCCATCACCATGACATCATCAAAAAACTGATCCACAGGATTTTTCAGTGCCGATAGTTTTGTCAGCGCCGACTGGTAATCACCGCTGGCAAACCAGGCATTCACCTCAGCCGTTAAGTCACTGACCTGACTATACAGTTCTTTCTCAGCTTTTTCCTGTAACAAAGACTCGTTAACTTGCGTTAAGATCTCACCTTCAACTTTCTTCAGGATGTTACTAATGCGTTTATTAGCCGCTGCCAGACTTTCAGCTTCGGGCAACGCCTTGAAAACATTTACCGCTTCAATACGGCGGCTGAAATCAACCGGCCTTGTCGGCTGACAAACTAATACCGCATCAAAAATATCAGCGGAAATATCTTTATCCGCAAAGAATGCACGCAAACGTTCCAGCATGAATTTAATCACATCACTGATGGCTGCATTCGCATCTGCTTTTTCGTTTAACGCCTGCGCGGCAATTTCCAGCAGCTGCTGCAGATCAAGATCCAGATTTTTCTCAATCATAATTCGCAAAACACCCAGTGTGGCACGGCGCAATGCAAACGGGTCTTTTTCACCCGTTGGCTTCTGACCAATGGCAAAGATACCGAGTATGGTATCGAGCTTGTCACTGACGGATACAATCTGCCCGGTAACACTTGATGGCAGCTCGTCACCGGCAAAGCGCGGCATGTATTGTTCATCTAATGCTGCCGCCACGTCCTCATGTTCACCATCCAGTGCGGCATAGTAACGTCCCATGATGCCCTGCAGATCGGTGAACTCGAATACCATTTCTGTCATCAGATCACACTTGGATAACAGTGCAGCGCGTTCAGCATTTTCAACATCGGCACCGAGTTTTTCGGCAATGGCTTTTGCAACCACCGCAACACGTTTTGATTTTTCAGCCAGCGTACCCAGCTTTTTCTGGAACACGACGCTTTCTAAGCTGGCAATACGGTCTTCCAGTTTTATCTTACGGTCTTGTGTCCAGAAGAAAACCGCATCTGATAAGCGCGGAGATATAACACGTTCATTACCGGCTTTTACCTGGCTCATGTCTTTGCTATCGATATTGCTGATGGTAATAAAATGTGGCAACAACTCTTCTTTATTATCAATCACCGGGAAGTATTTCTGGTGATCCTGCATTGAACTGATCAGCGCTTCTGCCGGTACTTCTAAAAACTGCGGATCGAAATCTCCAGCCACCGCAACCGGCCATTCAACCAGCGAAGTCACTTCCGTTAATAAATCATCATCAATTAATGCAAATCCGCCCAGTGCATCAGCCGCAGCAATGGCCTGCTTTTTAATAATCGCCTGACGCTCTGCCGGATCGACAATCACGTAACCGGTATTTTTTAATGCACCGACGTATTCATCCGCGTGCTTTATTTCAATCGCTTGCGGGTGATGGAAACGGTGACCATAGGTTTTATTAGCGGCCTGCTGACCCAGTACATTGACGTCCACAACCTGTTCTCCATGCAAGACGATTAGCCAGTGCACCGGGCGGACGAATTCAACATCGCTGCCCCCCCAGCGCATGCGCTTAGGAATCGGCAGACTTGCCAGGCTCTGGTTAATGATCTCGCCAATCAGCGCAGCGGTCGACTGGCCTTTTTCCAGCTTACGAAATACCAGCCAGGCGCCTTTATCTGTTTCTATGGTTTCCAGCTCATCCACCTTTACCCCGCAGCCTCTGGCAAAACCTTCGGCCGCTTTACTTGGGCAGCCGGCCTCATCAAACGCGGCCTGTACAGCAGGGCCGCGCTTTTCAACATCCTGATCAGGCTGTGAAGCAGCCAGCGATTTTACAATGATCGCCAGACGGCGTGGCGCGGAATAAACCTGTATTTTTTCAAACGGAATATTGGCCTGCTTCAGGCCCTCCTCAACGCCTTTTCCAAACGCATTCGATAAACGAGTCAGTGCTTTTGGTGGTAATTCTTCAGTACCCAGTTCAATTAACAAATCGGCTGTGTTCATTATTTTGCCTCCTTGTTAGTGGCCTGACTGGCTGGCTGACCGATAGGGAAACCCAGCTTCTCACGCGCCGCATAATATGACTCTGCAACGGCACGCGATAAGGTACGAATCCTTAAGATATAACGCTGACGTTCTGTCACCGAAATCGCATGACGCGCATCCAGCAAGTTAAATGTGTGCGAGGCTTTTAGCACCTGCTCGTAAGCAGGCAAAGCCAGACCGGCTTCGATTAATTTTTGACTTTCTTTCTCACAGCTATCAAACCAGCCAAATAAAGCGCTGGTATCAGCCTGTTCAAAATTGTATGCCGACATTTCTACTTCGTTTTGATGGAACACATCACCATAGGTCACATCACCCTGCGGGCCACGTGTCCAGATCAGGTCATAGACACTGTCCACTTCCTGCAAATACATAGCCAGACGTTCAAGGCCGTAAGTGATTTCACCGGTAACAGGCCTACACTCAAGCCCACCGACTTGCTGGAAATACGTAAACTGTGTCACTTCCATGCCGTTAAGCCATACTTCCCAGCCTAAGCCCCAGGCACCTAAGGTGGGTGACTCCCAGTTATCTTCAACAAAGCGAATATCATGCACCAGCGGATCGAAACCCAGCATCTTCAATGAATCAAGATAGAGTTGTTGAATATTATCCGGCGAGGGTTTGAGCATGACCTGAAACTGATAATAATGCTGCAAACGATTAGGGTTTTCACCGTAACGCCCGTCAGTTGGACGACGCGATGGCTGCACATAAGCAGCACGCCAGGGCTCAGGACCAATTGCCCGAAGAAAGGTACCCGGATGGAAGGTGCCGGCACCGACCTCCATGTCCAGTGGTTGTAACACAGCGCAACCTTGTTGCGCCCAGTAATTCTGCAGAGCAAGAATCAGCCCCTGAAACGTCGATACATCGTAAGCCATAGTGTTATTGGTCAATTCCACAAAAAATCCGCGCAATTATAAACTTTTGGACTCTCCGATGCAGCTTAATACCGGTTAAATGCACTTATTTAAGCCAATTACATTGATTTTTCTGCTCATCCGCCGCTATTAAACATAACCCAGACAACTCAATACAAACTCCATGAATCATCACGACCACTACAAACTGGCACTTTATCACTGGAATCAGCTGATTCAGGAGGCTTGTGATTTTGCTAACATTGAATTACCGGCTGAATGTCAGAGCTACTTATTGTTAACTCTGATTCGTTATATGCAAAATGAAGCGCTGGCCGAACAGGCGTTTGAAATGAGCTGGCAACATGAAAGTCAGAGCGTTACGCGCAAGCCGTTTCAACTGTTAAAAACTCGAGCCGATCACTGCCTGATTTTAGCCGGTTTATTTCCTGCCCGTCTTGAGCGGCAGGAAATACGCATTGGTCATTATATAAAAATGGGCCGCGAGTGTTTTTCCCGGCTGGCAACTCAGGTCGCTGCTGATGACAGCGCGCTTTATAACAAACTGTCCGACTTATTTGTCGACATGGTGGATATCTTAGTGACGATTCGTGCCTTTAATGGCTCACCCGCCATGCCGTTAATTCAGGCGCTGGAACTATGGTCAGACACCGGCAGTAAAACGGCATATCAGGCCCTGACTTTAAACCGCCGCAGCATACCGCTAAACGAGGTCTTTATCAGTCAGGCTTACAAGCATTAAAGCACGGCATTTATTTTTTTATTTTTAATAAAGTTTAAGGCTTCCCGCAATGCGCCGACGCGCTTAACAAAAATAAAATTTGAATGCACTCGATCAAGAATTTTTTGTCTTTTCAGGGTTTTAGTCACACCAGAGCGCACCCCCACCAACATCACTTCACGATCTGCGGCAATAGCGTCTTTGATAATATTATCAAGTGCATCGGCGGCGGATGAGTCAATCACCGGTACCGCCGTCATATCGACAATCAGCACGTCATAGTCTTCAAACCCGGCGACTCGCTTCATCATGCCCCTGGCCGCACCAAAACCCACCGCACCGCCAATTTGTAATAGCACCGTGCGTTGCCTGGCCTGCTCAAACAGGGCCGCTTCTTCAGCACTCAGGTAAAATTCTTCAGCCGCTTTTGAATCGATCACCATACTGGCAAGCTGTAAATCTGTGGTGCGCTGCAAGAAAATCAGGCTGGCCATCACCATACCCGTCGCCACTGCCATGATGAGATCAACAAACACCGTCATCAATAGTACGGTAAACATTAAGACCACGCTTTTTTTAGGCACATGACGCAGTTTTGCGAGGTATCTCCAGTCGATAATATCGGTACCCACTTTAATCAAAATACCGGCTAAAACCGCTTCAGGTATTGCAGCTGCCAGACCACCGGCACCCAGCACCATGGCTAACAAAATCAGCGCATGCAAGGCACCAGAGATCGGCGTTGTTCCGCCAGCCTGCACATTCACCACCGTGCGCATGGTGGCACCGGCACCCGGTAAACCGGCAAATAGTCCGGAGATAGCATTACCAATACCCTGACCGATCAGTTCGCGATCAGACTTGTGATGAGTTTTGGTCACATTATCGGCCACCAGAGACGTCAGCAGCGAATCTATCGAACCTAAGGCCGCTAATATCAAGGCCGATGACAGCATGCCCGGTAGCAATGCCCAACTAACTACCGGCGCTATGGGTTGCGGCAGGCCGGATGGAATATCACCCAGCACCGGGATACCGCTTCCGGCAGGTATCAACAGCATATAGCCCGCGCTACAAACAATCAGCGCCAGTAATGGCGATGGTAGCAAACGATTTAGCTGTGGCAGAAACCTCGGCACAGCATAGACAATCGCCAGCGTGATAATACCTAAGGTCAATGCACCATGATGTGGCGCGGAAAACACATCACCCATGGAGTCTATTGCTTCCAGCGTTTTCGGTATTAATGTATGACCGAATAACGGTGCAATTTCGATCAGAATGATAATCACGCCGATACCGCTCATGAAACCCGAGACCACAGAATGCGGAACCAGCTCGATAAAACGCCCGGCTTTTACTAAGCCCAGAGCAATCTGTATCAGCCCTCCCATAATGACAATAGTAAACGCCAGGGCAGCACCCGTTTCAGGATTATCAGGAAACATCGAGGTGTATTCGGTGAATATCAGTGCCATCACCACGGTCATCGGGCCGGTTGGACCGGACACTTGCGCGGGCGTTCCGCCAAAAAGAGCAGCAAAAAAGCCCACAAAAATAGCGCCATAAATACCGGCAATAGGACCGGCACCCGAAGCCACACCCATCGCCAGCGCCAGTGGCAAAGCAATCACCGCAGCCGTTATGCCGCCATAAATATCACCACGAATGTTTTTGAAGTGAAGACCATTTATTAATTGCATGCTTAAACCCTGGAAATGTGCGGCTATAAAACCACATGAGATGAAATCAAACTGCGCGCATTTTACACCAAGCCTATTTCCCAGACCACTTGATATTAAGGCCAAGACCTGATCTATCTTTTTTTAAAATCAATCAGTTAACTCAGCTTTACACCGGACGACTGACACAGGCATGGTATTTGATGACTGCTTATTTCAGCCTGTTTATGGCAAAAAACAATAAAGCAGAGCTTGCTGTTAATGTGACAAGTCAAACACTTACTCTTTATTGTTTTATATAGCTTATAACACCGCTGCTTACATTATTCAGGTATTCAATATACTGCTTATTCATAGCCCACAAGCAGTCATTTAGTGTTTGCATATAAAGCCTGCTCTCTATTGGATAAACGTCCAGATGTGTTTGTGAATCGCATGTCGCTGAGCGATACGCTTTCCATTTATTAAACGCCTGCTCAAAATATTCAACAGAACGCTCATCATGCTCGCTGTCTCCTGTCATCACGGTACTCATCATCAAACGCTTAACAGCATGAAATGTCTTATCCAATTCTAACAGGGATTGCTCAGCCCTTATTCTGCTCAGCTCACGCTGCGCCCCATACGGCTCTGCCTGCACTGTTATGAGGCACATAGCATTCATTATTAAAAAAATATTGACTAAATATTTCATCATTACCAAAGCTTTATCCTCGATGAGGATTAAACGTGTGTTTTTCTGCCTCCGCAGAAAAGCAGCTAAAAAAATAGCACTCTATTTTTGCTAACAACCGACTTTATTTTAACGCTACTGCATATCAAGCTCTATGCCGGACACAATATTTACTCTCTGTTACTTTGCGTGTGCATAGCTCATCACATAACGGCTATACTCGCACTATACTCTTCGTATCGGCACGTTACTTTCTTATTACAAATATCCCTTGCTCTAGTGAATCACTTCGCTTTAGAGTATAACCATATACTTATTTATTTGGATCATAGCTATGACACAAGATTCACTACATCACATTATCGTCGTAGGCGGTGGCGCTGGCGGACTTGAGCTTGCTACTCGTCTGGGCAAAACCCTGGGTAAAAAGAAAAAAGCTCAAATCACATTGATTGATGCTAATCGTACGCATATCTGGAAGCCGCTATTACATGAAGTAGCCGCCGGCACTTTCGATGCTTATGAAAACCAGATTGAGTATATGGCTCAGGCCAAACAAAACCATTTTCATTTCCGGCTTGGAAAAATGAACGGCCTGAACCGAGAAACACGCACGGTAATTGTTGCTTCCACCCATAACAGCAAGGGCGAAGAGATCATCCCTGAACGCCAGTTTACCTATGACACACTGATCATTGCAGTCGGTAGTGTCAGTAATGATTTTGCTATCGAAGGCGTTAAAGAACACTGCATGTTTCTTGATACAAATCAGGAAGCCGAATCCTTCCAGAATAAATTACTTGAAGCGTATATCCGTGCCAACAGCCAGAACGCGCCACTGAAACCCGGCCAGCTGGATGTTGTTATTGCCGGTGCCGGTGCCACTGGCATCGAGTTATCCGCACAGCTGCATAAGGTGTCACGACTGTTTACCACTTACGGGCTTGATCAAATTAATCCCAGTGACATCAATATCAGCATTGTTGAGGCTGCTGACAGAATTTTACCCGGCTTACCGCCCAAACTGTCACAGGCCACAGAAGATCAGCTCAGCAAGCTAAATATCAGCGTACTGAAAAACGAACGGGTTATTAAGGTCACAAAAACAGAGTTATTCACTGACACAGGGCGTATTATTCCCGCCTGCATTAAAGTATGGGCTGCCGGCATCAAAGCACCCAGCTTTTTGAAAAATATCGACGGGCTTGAGACCAATCACATTAATCAGCTGGTCGTTAAACAGAACCTGCAAACCACCGTTGATGAAAATATTTTCTCTATGGGTGACTGCGCTGCCTGCCCCTGGCCTGAGATGGATAAGAATGTCCCCCCCCGCGCACAGTCGGCTCATCAGCAAGCAGCACTACTGGTCAAAACAATGAAGCGAAGACTGGCCGGCAAAACACTACCTGATTTCAAATATTATGATTACGGTTCGCTGGTTTCACTGGGTAAATACAGCACAGTCGGCAATTTAATGGGCAACCTGACAGGCAGCGTAATGGTGGAAGGTTTTATGGCTCGAATGGTGTATTTGTCGCTATACAAACTGCACCAGTTTGCTCTGTTTGGTTTTTACCGGACCATGTTTTTAAGCATTGCGCATTTATTTCGCGCCTCGGTTCACCCCGAAATCAAACTGCATTAACCAACTATTTCCGCACTAAAAAAAAGGCCGTTAATCGCTTTGCAGCTTAACGGCCTTTTTATTGTTACTATTCAGTTGCTCGGGGGCAGGCTGACAGTGATACATCACGGGCAGCGTGATTATTAACAGCTATTGCTAAGTCATCAGAACATGCTGCTATTAATCCACATATGCACCCAGATACTGGCAACATAACCCAGTGCAATCACCGGTGCCCACTTCAGGTGTCCGAAGAACGTGTACTTACCACGAGCCTGGCCCATTAATGCCACACCGGCAGCCGAGCCAATGGATAATAAACTACCACCGACACCGGCGGTTAAAGTCACCAACAACCACTGGCCCTGTGACATGTCAGGATTCATCGTTAAAACGGCAAACATCACCGGAATATTATCTACAATGGCTGACAACACGCCCACTGCAATATTCGCCGAAGTTGCACCCCACTGGTTATACATAATCTCTGATGCCAGTGATAAATAGCCGAGGAATCCCAGCCCACCCACACACAAAACCACGCCATAGAAGAACAATAAGGTATCCCACTCAGCGCGTGCAATCTTGCTAAAAACATCAAACGGCACGATATCACCCATACGTGCACCGGCGTCCTGATGCTGCGTTTTTTTGATGTAATAGCCAAACAACTGCAGATACGACAGGCCGGTTAACATACCGATAACCGGTGGCAGATGAATAAAGTTATGGAAACTGACGGCGGTAACAATCGTTAACAGAAAAAACATAATGATGCGTTTGGCTCCACGCTTCATATGAATCATTTCACCACTGGCGGTAGGCTGCTCGTTGGGAATAGCAAAATGCATAATTACCGACGGCACCAGAAAGTTAACAGCTGCAGGTACAAACAAGGCAAAGAACCCCCAGAAATCAACAATGCCTTTTTGCCAGACCATCAGCGTGGTGATGTCACCAAACGGGCTGAAGGCACCACCGGCATTGGCAGCGATAACAATATTAATACACGATAAGCTGACAAATTTAGTATTGCTACCACCAACAGCCATAACCACAGCACACATTAACAATGCCGTGGTTAAATTATCGGCTACCGGCGAGATAAAGAATGCCAGTATACCGGTTAACCAGAACAACTGACGAAAGCCAAAACCCTTACGAATCAGCCATGAACGCAGTGCATCAAAAACCAGTCGTTCTTCCATCGCGTTGATATAGGTCATTGCCACCAGTAAGAACAACATTAGCTCGGAGTATTCTAAAAGATTGTGTCGTACGGCCTGCTCCGCTGTATGCGACATACCGTTATTAGCGTAGATAACACCAATCATAGCCCAGATAATACCGGCTGCTAAAATAACCGGCTTTGACTTACGCAGATGGGTAAACTCTTCTGCCATGACAAACAAATAAGCAATCACGAAAATCAGTATTGATGCATAACCCACTGCACTAGTGGTGAGATCAAGAGTTTGCGCAGCCGTTGTGGATGCGCTTGCAAGCATCGGCATGAACAGCAAACCGAGAATTGACAAAAGTTTCAAAACACTTCCCCTAAGATTTAATTTTGAGAGTCCGCGCCTTGCCGTCCCTGGCAGTGCGGATTTGGGATGCTTTTACAAATTCAAAATAATAGTAAGATTTATTATTTTTATAATTTTACGTCGAAAACTAAATTCATCATTACCATTAATACAATCAGGAACAGTACCGTCATGATACCGCCGGCTTTCATGAAGTCTGGAACCCGATAACCGCCCGGCCCCATGATCAGCGCATTCACCTGATGAGTTGGAATTAAGAAAGAGTTAGATGTAGCCAGTGCAACGGTCAAAGCAAACACCGCAGGGTTCGCACCGGCACCAATTGCAATGTTTACCGCCAGTGGCACCAGTAATACGGTTGCACCGACATTTGACATAACCAGCGTAAAGAACGTTGCCAGCACGGCAACTGCTAACTGAATCACCCAGATAGGTGCCCCGTCCATCAGTACTAGTGTCTGATCGGCAATCCACTTAGCGGTACCGGTTGACTCAACGGCAAAACCCAATGGTATTAAGCTGGCCAGTAAGAATACCGTTTTCCAGCTTACCGCTTCATAGGCTTCATCAATACTTAAAACACCCGATAAAATCATGCCGATCGCACCTGTTAATAATGCCACCGATAAACGCAAATCAGTAAACAGCACCATAAACAGGGCAACCGCAAAGAAGAACAACGCAAAACCCAGTTTATGCGGGCGGCTTTCTTCATGCGGGTATTCAGTGGTCACCACAACAAAGTTTTTAGTGTCTTTTTCTAAACGCGACAATGCATCCCAGCTTGTGTGGCAAACTAAGGTATCACCTGCCAGAAAAGGCAGATCACGCACGCCGGCGCCTTCACGGATTGTTTCGCCGCCACGGTGAATAGCCATAACAGCCAGACCATAGGTTTTACGCATCCAGACATCAACTGCTGATTTTCCAATCAGGCTCGAGCCCGGTGCAATCACCACTTCAGCCATACCGCTCTTAGACGGGTCGAGTAGTTCCTTGAAGACAACCAGTTCGCTCGAAACATCTGCGCCAATCGCATCGGCCAGTGCTGTTACCTGTACAGAATCAGCTACCACGCCCAGCGTCTGACCTACTTCTAATTCAGTATCACGGTTCGGTAAAATTGGCGCAGGACTTCCTGCACATATTGCGACGATACGAACTTTATAAGCCCGCTCCAGTGTCATCAGATTTCGGCCCAGTAACGGGCTGCCTTCCGTGACTTTAATTTCATACATATCGTAGTGAACGCCATATGTTTCTTTATAGTAATCCAGCGTATCAGTACCTTCCGAGCCATCTGATTTAACCACTGGCAAAACAAAGCGACCGGCAATCACGAAGTAGGTAATACCAACCGTTACCATCACAATACCAATCGGGGTAACTGAAAATAACGACCAGGTACCCATTTGCTGATCAGCCGGCAGCGCGGTATTTGATGTCAGAATCAGGTCATTCAAAAGAATTAGCGGACTAGAACCCACCATGGTCATGGTACCGCCCAAGATCGCAGTAAACCCCATCGGCATTAATAAACGAGACATCGGCAAACCGGAGCGTGCAGAGATACGTGAGACAACCGGCAGGAACAACGCCGCGGCACCAACGTTTTGCATGAATGATGAAATAAAACCAACCGTTGCTGAAATAATTGGAATGATACGCGCTTCTGTCGTACCACCTATTTGCAAGATAAACGCAGCCACTTTTGTCATCAGGCCGGTTTTATCCAGCCCCGCGCCTATGATCATAACCGCGACAATCGACATAACCGCGTTACTGGCAAAACCATTAAATAGTATTGAGGTGTCAACCAGACCTTTGTCAAGGCCCATATAAGGTGCCAGCAATGTTGTTAAACCCAGCAACACCATGACAGTAATGGCTGCAACATCAACATCAACCACCTCAAAAGCAAACAGGTAAATAGTCAGCAATAAAATCGCTGTTACCCAGGCAATCTGAATACTGGGAACAACCGTCGACAGATAAACAGCTAACACAGAGAAAATGGCAGCGGCAACCAGCTGCTTTATGTTCTCTTTAGAATCAAAAAAATTTGCCACTATGGCCTCCAAATACTAAAAGTGTGCTCAGACTGGCCGTTAGAAACACTCTTTCAGATGGCTCATAGACGGAAAAGCTGAGGAAAAAACAGACTCAATATATACTAAACCCGGTGCAATTTGAAGCGACTATACCAAACAGGATATACCCGCTGTGCACTCAGACAGGACTTTTTATAAAATAATTTTGTCTCAGTAAGCCCGTCTTTTTATTTTAACGACGGATACTTCACACGCTGCATTTTATTGCGGTTGCATTAACGGCAAGGTGAAATGAAAAATAACACCTGTCTGATCTTTGGCATTTTCTGCCCAGATATTGCCATGATGCGCTAAGATAATTTTTTTACTAACAGACAACCCCAGTCCGGCACCACCGGCGCCATCTTTGGTTTCGCTGCTCTGAACAAAGCTGTCGAAAATATTTGATACTTCATCATCGGGTATTAGCGGACCCTTGTTTTGAATCTGAAAGTGTATACTCAGCTCATTTATTACATCTTTTTTTATTATGATTTCAACCTTTGAGCTTGCCTCAGAAAATTTAGCTGCATTAGCTAACAAGCTCATTATCACTGTATAAATCCCTTTTAAATCAAATTCAGCAAGCGCTTCAACATCACTCTGCACTGAAACAACAAGCTGCTTTTCTTGCAACAACACCGTACTCTCATCACAACAACTATCAGTCAGTGTTTTTAAGTTATGCATTTCATAAAAAACTTCATAGCCGCCGGTCTCCAGCTTTGAAAGATCCAGCAGCTTATCAATTAAAACCATCAGCCTAATTCCTGACTTTCGTATCATGCTGAAATATTCGCTCTCACTCACAGAACAAGCCACCTTGTTCTCGCCAAGTTCTGAATAGCCAAGAATGGCGTGCATTGGTGTTCGTAGCTCATGTGATATGTTAGCAATGAATTCACTTTTAGCTTTATTAGCAAACTCGGCCTTTTGCTTCGCTGAAAGCGCATCATCACGTGCGACTTTTAAGGCTTCAAAAGACTTGACGAGGTGCGAAGACATTGCATCAAAGCTTCGCGCCAGCTCACCGATCTCGTCCTGGCGATTAAATATATGAGGAGAAAACCTAACACCTTGCTCCAGTGTAAAATCCGCTGCTGCACGGGTGAGTTGTCTTATCGGCCTGATGATCTTATCCGCGATAATATAAACCCCAGCCATCAGCAGTAAACTGGCCATCAGCATAATAGCCATTAAGCGATATAATTTTTCTTCATCATGATCGTGGCTAAAATCCATGTAATAAGCAACATGAGCATTAGCCAGATGTGTGTTTCCTGAGACAGCTGAAGAAACAACCTCCGTCACTGGTCGCTGCTGATACATGCTTCTTTTTGTCACTTGTACAACAGGTTTTGCTTCGGTTACCATTTTTTTCCCGACTTCCGGCAAGTCTGTATGTGCCAGCACTTCTCCTTCTGGCCGCACCAGTGCTGCGTAAGCATAGCCGTCCTCTGGTAAGGACAAACTCACCCCCCGGTTCATCAGCTCATAATTTTCTGCTACCAGTGCATCAATACTGCCTTCAGCCAGAATTTTAGCGTGATGCAAAGCCATACTTTTATGATGCTCATCCATGTTTTCATCAGCATCTTTAATGATCACTACTGCTGTCAGCCACAGAGCCACTCCCATTACAGTCAATAAGCTAATCATTAAGCGTAAGCGAATACTTATTTTCATTTATTAAACCCTGCTGACTTCGCTAAACATTCTGCCACTCTTATTGCTAACTGTCTCTGTTATTACAGACATTTTTCATGCGTAAGCAGCCGGTTCTATTTTTTTAGCTGCAAAGTAAATACACGTATCAGCACAGCTATTGACGCTTTATTATTACAAACTGATACAAACACTGATTAAGTCTACTTCACTCTGACGACTAAATACCCTGAATTACTCCCTTTTAACGAGATTGTAACTCTACTGATCGGCGCACTTAATTTATGGCAAAAAAAAAGCCGGCATCAAGGCCGGCTTTTTTTTGCGGTTTATGTGTTAATTTACTTTAGTTTTGGATCTTCCTGACATTCTTTGAAAACGCGTTTATCGCAGGCTTTACATATGGTCTTGTCCAGCTTTTGATAAATACCTCTGATAGCCACTTCTCTGGACTGGAACACATTGCGCCCGCCCATCTCATCCAGACAACCACAAGCTTCCAGTGACTCCCATAAGCCTTCTTTAACGTGGATCAGGTACATGTCCCCGCCAATGGCATGCCGGCGTTTGGCTTCTTTAACCAATGCAGAGCCACCTTGTATATCGGCAAAATTAATACCCTGTGCATTAATTGCCAGATGTTTTTGCTCCGGATACTGGTCTTCTATTTTTGCAAATGCATCTGCTATGTGATTTGCTGAACCGAAGAAAACAGAGCCATCAATACGTAAAAAGTGTAGCTGGGGACACTGCGGCAGCCCCGGATCACTGGAGAACGCATGTTTCTCCAGACGAGGATCCGGTGTACGCGTTACGATGCGAGGCTTGGAAACCTTCATCAGGTACAACATCAGCGATAATAAGACACCGGCGAAGATAGCAAATTCCAGCTCGAGGAATAAAGCACCCAGCAAGGTAACGCCCATAATACTGATTTCACTGCGGTTACTGTGCAGAATATGGCCTAACTCTTTAAAATCGATCAAGCCCCAGGCCACCAGAAACAAAATACCGGCCATCGCTGCTTTCGGTAAAAAGGCGGCATAAGGTGCTACCATAACCACGATCACAACCAGCATACTGCCAGCAAACACAGCCGCTAATGGCGTTTTTGCACCCGACTGATAATTCAGGCCACTGCGGTTAAATGAGCCAGTCGCCACATAACCAGAGAAGAAACTGCCGGCAATATTAGACAAGCCCTGACCGATGAATTCCTGATTACCATCAATACGCTGACCACTGCGCGAACCAATAGAACGACCGATGGATACCGCTTCGGTGAGTGCAAACAGGGTAACGGCGAGTGCGACCGGTGCCAGATCACGGATAACACTTAATGTGAAGTTGGGTGATGATAACGGTGGCAAGGTATCCGGTAATGCACCCACCACAGCAATCTGAGTGACTTCGCTGCCAAACATCATATTCAGCACATAAGCCAGAGCACTACCGATTAACATGGCAATAATCATGTAAGGGAGTTTTGGAAACCAGCGCTTTATTGCGATACCGGATAATAAAGTAACCAGCGCCACTGCCGTGACGTAGATATTAATATTGGGAATCTGCTGGTAAAAACTCACCAAGACGTCATTCAGATGCCCGCCTCTTGGCATTTCCACACCAAAGAAGTTCTTTAACTGTTTGCTGGCAATTAAAATAGCTGCGCCAGCTGTGAAACCTACAATCACCGAATGAGAAATGAAGTTAACCAGCGCCCCCATTCTCGCCAGACCCATCACCAGCTGAATGATACCGACCATAAATGTCAGTGTTAATGCCAGCACCACAAAGTCCATTGAACCGGGCGCGGCATACACACTCAGCGAAGAAAACAGTACCACAGATGCCGCCGTGGTCGGACCCGACACCAGATGCCAGGATGAACCCCACAATGCCGCAACAATCGCCGGCACCATACCCGCATAAAGGCCATATTCAGGCGGCATACCCGCAATGGTTGCAAAGGCAACGCCTTGCGGCAACACCACAACGGCGCCGGTTAACCCGGCCATCAGGTCAATGCGTAAGCTTTGACCAGTGACCCGAGGCCACCATAAAAGAAAAGGAAAGACTTTATAAAACCAGTCAGGCTGTGATTTTTTGTTTTGCGTGTTCGTCATACAGGCTCCGTATTATGAAAGTATATTCCGTTAACACTGCCGAGAAGATTTATAACGGAGACCGGCCTGAAGAGTATCCAGCAGAAAGCCAGTAGCCCGCAATATTAGCATAATCTAATAACCCTCTCAATCTGCTCAAACCGCTATAGCACTTAAAGCTTATTATCCGAGTGTTCTTTAATCTCTCTGAATGTACTAAAATAGCCTATCTGGCAGACCTTACTACCTATACCTTATCGTCATTCTTGTGGATTAATATGAGCAAACAATACAAAGCAGCCGCCCTGATATCAGGTGGCCTCGATTCTTTATTAGCCGCAAAAGTGATGCTGGAGCAGGGTATTCATGTTGAAGGCATTAATTTCTACACCGGTTTTTGCGTTGAGGGTCATACCGCCGCTATTCGCAAAAAACATCAGGACAAAGCCAAACGCAATAACGCACTGTGGTCAGCCGAACAACTAGGCATTAAGTTACACATTGTCGATATCGTTGAAGAATACAAAGATGTTTTGATCAATCCAAAACACGGCTATGGTGCCAATATGAACCCGTGTCTCGACTGTAAAATCTTTATGGTTAAAAAAGCCAAACAATGGATTGAAGAGAATGATTTCGATTTCATCATCACCGGTGAAGTCATGGGTCAGCGCCCGATGTCGCAGCGTAAAGAGGTCATGCCGGTTGTGGTAAACGAATCCGGTGCCGGTGATATATTACTGCGTCCACTGTGCGCAAAGAACCTGCCTAAAACACGGCCCGAAATTGAAGGCTGGGTAGATCGTGACAAATTACTCGCTTTTCATGGTCGTAATCGCAAGCCGCAAATGGCACTGGCTAAAGAGTTTGGTTTTGAGGATTATGCCGCACCGGCCGGTGGTTGCTGTTTTCTCACCGATGAAAACTATTCAACCAAGCTGGTTGACTTATGGCAGGCTCGCAGCAGCCGTGACTACGAAATGGATGACATCATGCTGCTTAAAATTGGCCGCCACCTACGACCCAAACCTTACTTCAAACTCATTGTCGGTCGTGAAGAAGGTGAAAACAAATTCATGCAGGGCTATACCAAAACGTATACCAATATAAAAACCGTGAGCCATGCCGGGCCGCTTTGTTTAATTGACGGCCCCGCCGATAAAGATGACCTGCTATTTGCTGCGCAGATGGTTGCACGCTATAGTCAGGGGAAAAACGAAGACAATGTCATTCTCTCAATTAACCAGCCTAATGCTGAACCTTACGAAGTCAGCGTTAAGCCGCTAGCGGCCAGTGAAATTAAGCAGGAGTGGCACGTATGAGTGCGCACACACTGGATGTACGCCGGCTACTTTGCCCGATGCCGGTAATACGTACGCAAAACAAAGTGAATGAGCTGCAAGCCGGTGACACCTTAGTGGTCAGCTGTACCGACCCCGGTGTGCTAAATGACATCCCTGCCTGGTGCCGGATTAATGGCCATAAAATACTCAGCACTAAAGAACATGACGATGAAATTATCATTGAGGTTGAAGTCTGCTGATTAATGCTCAGCAGACTTCAACGCTTTTACAGGTTTTCTGGCTGCTCCAGCTTTACTCTGGCAGGCCCTCAAAAAATATAACCTCGCCTGTCTCCAGCGAATATTCTGCACCGACGATTAACAGGCCGTCATTATCACTTAGCTTTTCGAGCAGGCTCGAACCATGCCTCAGCTGATTGGCAGATGCGCGGACATTTGCACGCATCGACTGCTCAATCAGTTCATCATCATCGTGCCATAATTCAGTGACTTTAAACGGTTCGACCGATGGCCGAATTCGATCAACAATGGATTTAATATTTTGTGACTGCTCGGCATTAGGCCGCTTTAGTTCATCGACAGTGGCGCGGATAGCACCGCACTGTGAGTGACCTAATACAACAACAAGCCGGGTTTCAAACTGAGAGGCGGCAAACTCAACACTGCCGATTTGTGAGGGGGCGACAATATTGCCGGCCACGCGAATCACAAATAAGTCGCCCAGCCCCTGATCAAACACAATCTCTGCGGGTACGCGCGAATCCGAACAACCCAGAATAATGGCAAAAGGTGTTTGCCCGCCGGTTAGCTCATCACGTCGTGTATGTGTTGTCATTGATTCAATTGAACGCAGCCCTTTCACAAAACGCTGATTACCTTCTTTTAATCGTTGTAACGCCTCTACTGCACCAATCATTATCAAACTCCACGCTGAATAATTAACTTTTGTATCAATAACACCGTGCGCATTAAACCATACTGTCGCGAACGGCTAAAGATAATATTTTCCACACATCATGCTAAAAATCACCAATAAATTACCCTGTTCTGTGCTCTGCATGCCTTAAACTATAATAAAACTTAAGCTGACTGCTGCCGCTGGCACGACTGTGGTTTTGTCCTATTTTTTTCAACATCATCACCTACTGATCTGAAAAAGCAATTTATTGACCTATACTGAATATATAATTAGCAATCCAGAGAAATATTCATGGCTAAAGTACTATGCGTTGATGATGCCCTCGTGATGAGACGGCTACTGAAGCAAATTCTTGAAAATCAGGGGCACACTGTCTTCACAGCGGCCGACGGCAATGAGGCAATGGCTATTGCACGTGATGAAACCGTTGATTTAGTACTTTGTGATGTCAACATGCCCAATATGTCAGGCACCAGCCTTGTGCCAAAGCTAAGGCGACTGGAGACTTATAAAAGTACACCTATTGTTATGGTTACCACAGAATCGGATGGCTATAAAAAAGAGAAACTAAAATCCCTCGGGGCTAACGGCTGGTTAAGAAAGCCGTTTACCGAAGAGCAGGTGCTCAATATATTAAAACATTTTCTAAAATAAGCCTGCGATCCTCCTATGATTTTGAAAACGACTTATACAAAAATAAATGACCCGCTAACGGGCCATTTCTATGCTACAAATATTTTAACCGATATGTTTAAAACGCCCGGAAACTAATCACTTTTGGCTTCACTTTTTTATACTCTGGCATCGTCATGCCAGCAGTTGCGTTGATATAAGTAGGATCAGTCACTACATAAGTCTTACCGTTGTGACGCACCTTATCACCATTTACATTAGCCTTAAACTCAACTGCTGCAGCAATATGACCGGGGAAATCCAGCCCAACCACTTCAAGTCCGATTAAACTCCGTACTAGCCATGCAAATACAACCGAGCGATCTTCACAGTCTGAATACGGGTAATATAAAGTTTCTTCCGGGAACAGGTAGTTTTCTTCGCCAAACTGACCCTGATCCGTTTTATATTTAAACGCATTTTGCACAAATAACAGAATAATATTAACGGCTTCTTCTTCAGATTTTCCGGCAACAATATCTTTCAACTGTCTCAGCACAGGATTGCCAATTTCCGCATTAACACGTGACTTGAAATACTGATCTATATCCATCTGCGGATAAGTACTCAAAAAATCAATAGTATTTTGATCATAACCCAGCATGACCTTATAGCGTTTATGATCATACGTAAAACTGACCTGACGACTTTTTTTACTCGCCCCAGTGTTCAGGCTTCTGTTAACTGACATATCCAGAGAGTTTTCTGCACCAGGATACTGACCATCATAAGTGAATACCTTGCCAGGTTTTGCTTTATTTCCATCCATCGCTAATGCGTAATAACGCTTACCACTAAAGGTAAAGTAAGCGACGCCATACAATGGCTGCTCGGTTGGCAGTAAAAGAAAAACTTTATTATCACTATACGCCAGACGCGCCTGATAACTTGTCTTAACCAGTAAAAACCAGGTAAATAATGACTGTTCATTTTTCTGCCCGGTATATATCGACTTCGCCAGCTCATTAACCAGTAAAGCATAGCTCCAGTCATTCAGTTGTAGCGGCTCACGCTGTTTCTTCAACTGCTCAATTAAGCCATCATAATCCGCCTTACTTAAATCGGACCAGAAGTTACTGATCGTGTTTTCATTAATCGCACCGCGCATCTGAGCTTTTAATTTTGGGTCATAATAAAAAAGTAAATCGCGTCCGTAATAATGTATTTTTGCTGCCCTGCCCTTTGGGGCATTTACTACAACCGGCAACACAACCGGTTTTTTTGCTATTGCCGGAGGGGTTTTAATCTCAACAGGTTTAACCACAATGGCAGGAGGCGTTTCCACTATCACTTTAGGGATGACAGGCTGCTCAGGCCTCTGCGTCTGAAGCGGTGTTTTCTCCGGATCTGGACGAGGTGTGACAGGATCTGCAACAGGAACCGGGGGCTTCTGTACGACTGGTTTAGGTTTAGGCTTTGCCACAGGCATCACCACTGGTTTAGGCGCTGGGTCTCGTTTTATACCCCGGTCAACATCCAGCTCTTTCCAGTGAGACTGCAGAAAACTGGTAAACTCTTTATCCCGCAGATCTTTATATTCCTGGTATTCTGTTTGCTGTTGCTGCATCCACTCTGCAAAGCCACCCTCTGCAACAGAGCTGGCTGCCGGGATCATGCAAAGGCATATAACGCAAGCGGCAGCTGACCTGAAATCATTTGCACTCATATCATCACCCGAAAATTAGACTTATCATTAGTTTTTTGAATTTTGTAGGCTGAGTCTTCAGACAAAGAAGCCGGTGTTAACCGGCTTCTTTAGATTGACTTATTTGTTGTAATTTAAAATTTCAGCTGCCAGTTCGTCCTGGCTCTTCTTCGCTTTAAACTGCTGCCATAAAGCTGCATCGTTATTCATACTTGACTTAAGTGCTGCTGCGCCAGCCTGCTTAACAGCACTCACATTCATGCCCATTAATACATAAGTGCCGCCCATTGGAGACTGAGTCACTTTAATGACTTTTGCACCAACCAGTCTTTCACCAGTTATCTCTTTAGTTACAGAAGTATATACGCGGTCAACAGTCTGGGCATCGCCGGTACCGGTATTTTCAATATGTGCTTTAACCATATTGTTTACCTGCACACCAATCTCTTTGGCCAGCTTAACCCTTGCCTGTGTGGTCGCAATTGTTTCTGTTAAAGACGGACCAGCTGCTAATTTTTCAGAGAAACCAACTGCCGACGCTTCATAGCCCTGATGAACCCGGTCACAAATCCAAGCTGGCGCCGGAATATTTGGCGCATCTTTATGTGCACACTCTATCGCCACAACATTATCTTTTTTTCCACCACAAGCTGCCAGTGTTGATATCAACGCCACACCTGTCAGTAATTTTAGTCCTGTATTCATAATATTTTCTCCGAAATTATAATTTTATTGCCCGGTTAGCGAGCTTGTTTTGTTACATTCGCCCAGGTCAGCTGATACACCCCATAACCCAGTGCCGGTAAACTCTAGACTAAACATAGCCGAGAGTCATCTAATTCGCAATACCTATGTTGAGTATTATATTAGCCATTTCAGAAAACTAATTTATTGAAGTTGATCACATTTCATGTATTTCAATATGCTAATCTTAAATAAAGAGTCAATACAGGTATAGTTATGCACGCTCGTATCAATATATTATTTATTTTAGCTTCTCTTAGCTTCACGCCTTCTTCATTATTAGCAGAGTCATTTTCTGATTATATGAAGCAACAGCAAGATAAATCGGGGCAGGAGTTTTTACAGTATAAGTCAGCCACCGATGATGAATTCGAGACTTACAAGAAGCAACTTCAGGATGCTTTCAAGCTATATAAGCAATCCGTAGCAAAAGTCTGGGGGAAAAATCAGACCACCCTGCCTACAAGCTTGCAAGACGTTAGCTATCGGGACAAGCTTAATCAACGCAGTATTATTGACTATAAAAGCGGCGAAATAACCGTTGATATTATTTTATCACCTGATGAAACAACAAACACGAAGCGGGTTCAGGACAAAATGAAGCAGGCGCTTAAAACCACATTAAACAGAGGCAGTGATACCCGCTCCATAATAGACATTGCTAAGAAACCTGCTGTTGCCACCAATAATGGCCCTGCGCTGTTATCCCAACTTGTTCAGGACACTAACGGCAAACCATTAAATCCCGCTAACAACAAACATTTCATTGAGCAACAGAGTCAAAAAATTTCGCTGATATCAACACGCGGTACGGATAACAGGCCACGCATCATCGCCAGCACAAGCTTCCCTATGATACCGGCTCACCTTGAAGTCAGAGCCAGAAAATACCTGGCGCCGGTTAAAAAGTATTCGAATAATATGAAGCTACCTCCTGAGCTGGTCTTTGCCATCATGGAAACGGAAAGTGCCTTTAACCCGAACGCACGTTCAAGTGTCCCGGCGTTTGGCCTGATGCAACTAGTACCCACTAGTGGTGCACGTGATGCGTATCGCTTACTATATAATCAGGACAAAGTGGTCAGTGACCGTTATTTATACAACCCGGATAACAATATAAAAATGGGCACTGCTTTTATTCATAAGCTTTATTATTCTTACCTGTCTGAAATAATCCACCCCGAGGCGCGTACATGGGCCGCTATTGCCGGTTATAACACCGGCGCAGGCAATGTCCTTATAACATTTGCAGGGAAATATCGTCGTTCAAAATTTGGCAATCGATCAAACTGGAAAAAACATGCATTTTCCATTATAAATAGTAAAACACCCGAACAGGTTTACCGTTATTTACAACAGAACTTGCCACATAAAGAAACACAGCACTACATCAAAAATATAAGAACAAGAATAGATAAATATAAAGCACTTTAAGGCGAACCCATAAATGAAGATAATACTGATCAGTTTTTTATGTTTTTTAGCGATTGCATGCCAGTCTGGCACGATAAAAAAAGAAGCCAGACCTGGCTGGATACTTAATCCGCAAGAAGGCGCCGTGGGCTCATGTGGTACACACCTGATGGGCAGACATGCTCAGGAAGAAGTCGCTATTGGTCTTGCACGAACACGCCTTGCTGCCGCTATGGGTGTCACCATAGACCAGGTACAAACTGTTAATATCAATGCCAGTAATAATCACAGCAACATCATGCTGGACTCTGCATCGACACAAGTTTTAAAAAACAAAACGGTAAAGGCTCATGTCCGGGCTCTCTGGTATGACAAACCACGAGACCGCATCTGGGCCTGGCTGTATCCGGTCAAATAAGCAGGCATTGGCAAGCTGTAATAGCTTGCCAGCCGCTTTTAAGCCGGCTAGGTAGTTCGACATCCCGCTACCACGCAACGATTCCTGCCCGACTTTTTGGCCTGATATAAGGCCTTATCCGCCCGTTCAAAAACTTTAGCCAGAGTATCATCTGTTCTAAAGCCGCTAATTCCGCATGAAATGGTTATATTCACCGCTTCATTTTTATAGTGAAACGCACAATCTTCTACTGCCTTGCGCAGTTCATTTGCCAGTCGTAATGTTTCTTCTTCAATAGTACCCGGCAATAACATAACAAACTCTTCACCACCATAACGCGCAAGAAAATCAGTCTCACGGATACGCTTATTGAGAATCTGAGCGATGGCTTTTAGCACCTTATCACCTGCCTTATGCCCATACGTATCGTTTACTGATTTAAATTTATCAACATCCCACACCGCAATAGACAACGGCGTGTCAAACCGTTTCCAACGCGCTATATCCTCTTTAATTCTTTTTTCATAAAACAAACGATTAGGTATTTCTGTTAGGGCATCATACATTGCCTCTTTATTTTTTTTCTCAAGCCGGACTTTAAGTTCGTTTGTTTCATTCTCAAGCTGGATAATTTTATCCTGCATTTTTGCAACATTATCTTTAGCAGAATCAAAGCGGCCTTGCTCCAGCTGTCGATGCTGCTTCATAAATTCACCGATTGCATCCAGTCTGCTATTTACCACTGACTGTAACGCCGGCAGTGTGGTAGCAGACTCTATACCCTGTCTCATATAATCTACTTCTTTCGATACTGCACGGTTAAATTCACTGCCATTTTTTTCAGTTTTATCAATTTCCTCATTTTCATTCACTAAGAACTGCACCATCTCCTGCAAACGACGGGTAATTTCCTGCAGAAAATCCTCATAACCTCCATCTTCCTGATACTGATAAAACCTCACTTCATTAATAAAGTGAACGATTTTTTTCATTCCTGACTGCCAGTCTTTATCTTCACCGGCTTCAAGATAAGTCTTTAGCGTTTCAACTTTATTCAGCAGCGCCACTGGTACAACAAGCCGCTCAAGTAGCTGGATAAATATTTCACGCATTTTTGGCATACTGTCAGCCGTCACATTTGCTTCACTTATCATCTCGATATCTGATACAGCTGACGGTGACAGGTTAATTAACTGTGATATGGCCTGCGCTAATAATGCAGGTTCATCATCTAGGTCTGTTAACGACAGTTCTATTGATTGCAGACTTTTGTGAGCTGGCTGGTTTTTTTTAAGATCTGCGACAAATTCACTGAGAGTATCTTTTTTTATGCTATCCACATTGATGTTGCTTGTTTCCTCATCGCCGGCAGACAGCTTCGGTGTCTTATTTTCGCCCGCCGGTGACATTTGCTTAGCCAGCTTAGAAAAACTCTTTAGCAATTCATCAAAGTTTTCATTATCACTGCATTTAGCGATTGCCAAAGATAGTTTTTTGCTCTGGCTCTTCTGTGTTTCGGGCCATGCTATGGATGCAACAGCTTCTGACAGCAATAGAAGTGACTCTGACGATTCAGCTTTGTTTTTATTCGAAAATAGCTTTGCCAGCAACCCGCCGCTCTCCGCTGCTGAGCCTGCCTCTGCTATATCTTTAAATAAAGCCTGCAGTTCCACTGCAATTGATTTGATGGAAGCCGGGTTTTTCTTTAGTTCTTTGACTAGCAGGCTTTTCTTTTTATGTGCTTCTTTTGCCAGCTTAATTCCATCCAGCATATCAATGACAGCATCAAGCTCTACCTGCATTTTTTTATTTTTACTTGATTTTTTTTCTGTTTCTGTGACCAGCTTAAGCAGTTCAACCAGCACTGCTTCAACGCGGTAGAGATTAAATTTTTCTTTAAGAACCACCCGCAAGGCCTGCAAGTGGCTGTCGATTTGAGGCTCAACCCCTTCGGCTAGAAGGCTGATACGGCTCAGTGCCGATGACAGTAGCTTTTCAGATTTAACCCAGTCAGACTGCTGCTTTTCAAATTTATCCAGCAGTCCGTAATACTTCCCTTTCCACTTTTCGGCTTCAGGGCCTTCTATACTCGCCATGTTTTTTTCTCATCATCGGTTTCATTTTTTTGATTCTTTGGCGATGAGATAATTAACGACATCAATCATTTGCTGATTACCACCTGCCATACTGCCACTGGTGATGTATTTGCCGTTAATTGCTAACTGGGGCACACCTTTGACTTCATAGTCTTTCATCATTTTACGGGCTTTATTTAGCTTGCCATTAACCGCAAATGAATTCATGTTTTTAGTAAACTGGTCGCGATCAACACCCTGTTGCACTATAAAGTCAGTTAATGATTTCTCATCGAACAAACGCATTTTTTTCATGTGTATGGCTTCAAAAATTTTCTCATGAAGCTTTTTTTGCATACCCATCAATTCTAGTGCATAAAATGCTTTTGTGTGAATTTCCCATTTTTTATTCAGCGGTGCCGGTATCTGGATAAATTCAACATTTTCCGGCTTTTCAGCCAGCCAGCGATTCAGGGTTGGCTCAAAGTAAAAGCAGTGCGGGCAGCCATACCAGAAAAACTCTATCACTTCGACACGCTCCGGGCTGGCAGTAGGCTGCTGATTGATACTGCGGTACTCAAAACCGGCCGTGTAGTTTTCTGAACACGCGGTACCTGAAAACAAAAACATTACTGCTAACGCTACGATCTTTTTCATTCTCTTAGTTTCTCCATATTTTTTATTTTTCAGGCATGGTTTCTGCTGTTATGTTAACCATGCCTCGTTTAATTATCCAGGCTTTAAAGCTCGCCGTATGAATGCAGGCCTGACAGGAACATATTCACCCCGAGGAAAGCAAACAAGGTAACAAACAAGCCGATAATAGCCCACCAGGCCATTGGCGCACCGCGCCAGCCTTTAGTCAGACGCATATGCAGCCAGGCGGCATAATTTAACCAGACAATAAGCGCCCATGTTTCTTTCGGATCCCAGCTCCAGTATCCACCCCAGGCTTCAGCTGCCCACATTGCGCCAAGAATGGTTGCAATGGTAAAGAAAGCAAAACCCAGCGCAATCGCTTTATACATAATATCGTCGATGATCTGCAGTTCCGGCAGGCGCTTAACCACACTGTTATCAGCAAATTTTTCTTTTATCAGATAGGCCACACCCAGCATGGCACTCATCGCAAAAGCGCCATAGCCAACAAAATTTGCCGGTACATGAATCTTCATCCAGTAACTTTGTAGTGCAGGCACCAGTGGTTTAATGTCAGCAGCGCCTCTGGTTTCATACCAGAAAACAAAACCGACCGCAGCGGAAATAATCAGCAGAACAAAGCCGCCCATATTTTTGTTTTTATAACGCCCTTCATAATAAAGATACATAAGGCCGGTGATGATGCAGAACATGATGAACACTTCATACAAGTTACTCACCGGTATATGACCGTATTCCGGGTTATACAGGTATGACTCACGCCAGCGAACCATCAGACCAACAAAACCAAAACCTGTCGCTATCCAGGTCATGCGTGAGGCCACATTTAGTGCAAACTCTGAGTTAGCCATCAAACCAAGAAAGTAACTAGCTGTTGCAAGGAAAAACAGCGCACCCATCCAGGCAAATGCTGACTGACTCGATAGTAAGAATTTGAGAAAAAAGTTTTGCTCACCGGCTGCCAGACTATCACCATATAACCAGATTGAGAACAGGCTAAAAATACCAACACACACAGCGTAAAAAATGCTGCTTTTCCAGTACCAGCCAACAAAAGCGGTTAGTACAGCCACACCAATCAATATAGCAACTTCATAGCCATCCATCATTGCGCCATACAATGTCAGCGTCGCAACACAGGCAATGGTTAACAGTCCAAACCATGCCCAGTCTTTGCTATTAATTAAGCTCAGAAGGGTTGGTTTATTGAGTTCACCAAATTTCAAGCTTTCTGCTTCCGACATAACTACCTCTTGTTTTTATTCAAAGCGGCCTCAAAATCTGCTGCAGCTCTATCAAACTGTTTATCAAAATCTTGTGTATGACGATGACTGACACCCGCCAGCAGGATTCTTGTTTTGTCATCTTTCCGCTCAAGCCACAACCAGTAACGCGTAGGGTTAATATAGAACAGGAAAAACACACCAATCATCAGTAATACACAACCAAAGTAGACAATATCCTGTCCGGGAGACTTAGTGATTTGAATACCGGCCGCCTGAATGTGTTCAAATGAGCTCAGCTCAACGTACATCGGTGAGCCATAGTATGGCAGTGTGTTCAGGGCCTGTAATGCAATATCAAACCATGCCCAGTCAGCATTGTTGACAGACTTATGACCCTGTTCCGTCAACATAGTTTCATACACTGTGCCAACGACACTCTGTAATAATTTCAGATAAGTCTCGATGACAGCCTTTTGTTTATCTTCAGGCACCCTGGCTTTAACATCATTAACGACGGCTTCATAACCACCGGCTATAAATAACGATACCAGATTAAGCATCGAACCACTGATATCCGCAGCTAATGCCTGGTCCTTTAGCAAGGCGGCTCCCATGGTTCTGCTTACCGTCTCAATGGCCGCTTTTTCGACCTGTGCCTGATCCGACAGTCTTGCTAATAACTGCATAAACTGTTCAACACCATTCTCTGAAACCGGTAAATGTAAATACTGAAAAGGCTGAGTCGGGTCGGATCGGACACCACTGAGATAGGTGGTGACACCTTCAGATGTCACCGGCACCATGTAATTAACAAATTCTTTAGCAACGCCGGATTCATCTCTTAACTTGAAGGTAATACTTGGACCGATATTAGTCTGCTTAGTCGAACCATCCGGCTGCATAACCCCGTTAATATTAAACAGGCGGAAATCATTCATTTCCACACTCAAGGTTTCGTTGCTGGCGATTATTTTAAAATCATCAAAGATAGCGGTTTTTTTATTTAGCACCGTACCGGCTTTGTCTCTGACCGACCATAAATTGAGGTCAAGTTTTGTTCCGCCATCCGCAAAGCTGGCCTGATACAGCGCAAAGCCTCTGTAAATAAACGGATGATTAACGGCGATCGTCGCCTCAATCGGCTTTTCCAGCACATCGTCATGAATAATCAGGTCACTTTCAAATGACTTCGGGGCACCGGTTGAATAGTGCTCGACTCTGAAATCTTTTAATTCAATCGCAAACGGTAGTTCCTGTACCACATAACCATCACGTATATTCAGAAATACAATGTTAGCCTTACCGCCTTCCGGTATTTGTACATTACCGCGAAATGACGCATTGCTCGGTGCAATACGGCTAATATCCGGTACTTCTGAGGCTGATATATTCCGAGTTTCCGGCTTCAGATTACCGGACCACTCTGCCACCATCATTGGAATCTTGCTATCGAACAGCGCCCCCACACAGATTATGATCACGCCCATATGGGTCAGGATATAACCCCAGCGATTAATACCGCCTTTTTTTGCGGCAATTAACTCATAACCCTCACCCGCCGACGTTCTTGATTTCATGCCAAGAAAATGAAAGAAGTTCGAGCCCATCGCCATAACATCCGCGACGCTATGTTCTGTTTGCCAATGTTGCTGATGTTTGAAGGTTTGTAATGACTTTAACTGCACATTGGTACGAAAGCGTCTGGCTTCACGTAAAAAAACCGGTGCATTACGGTAAACACAAACCGAAGTCGATAAAATAAGGAAGGCCAGAATAGACAGAAACCAGATCGCGGCATAGACATCGTATAAGGCTATTTTTTCAAAAAACTCGAACCAGAAAGGACCAAACTTTAAAATATAATCATTATAACTCTGGTTCTGCTGCAGCACTGTTCCAATGACCGAGGCTATGGCTAATGCTGCAAGCAAAGTAATGGCCAGCTCCATTGAACCGATAAATTCAATAAACCGTTTAGCCCTTGATTTTTTTAGGTTTTGTACAACTTCGGCCACACTATTAACCTTACTTCAAAACATTACGAGGCCGCATTATGCCATACACTGTTATCTTTATATCCATAATCTGACCACATCTCTCGTATAAAATTCGAACATAAAAAAAAGGGTGGCCAAAGCCACCCTTTTTTAAAACGCTATTGCTTCGACTTATTTAAGACCGGCAATAAACTGAGCTACTGCTTCAATCTCTTCATTGGTCATACGCAGCGCGACATTACGCATCATCTTTCCGGCATCGTTTTTACGATTATTATCACGGAAGTCACGCAGCTGCTTTGCCGTATACTTGGCATGCTGACCTTTCAGAGAAGGGAACTTTGCGCCCGGGTTACCTGCACCGCTTGGAGAGTGGCAACCCATACATGCTGGTACACCTGAAGAGATGTTGCCACCACGGTATATGGCTTTACCTAAAGCCACCTGTTTTTCATCAGCCATGCCCGCTTTACCGGTTTGTGACGCGTAAAAGGCTGCCAGATCTTCCATATCTTGTGCCGATAAGGCAGCAACCATACCCAACATTGTTGGATCATTACGATGTGTTGCGGCTTTAAAGTCAGCCATTTGCTTCACAAGATAATCAGCGTGCTGGCCAGCCAGGCTTGGAAAAGCATCCGCAGGTGAATTACCGTCTGCACCATGACAGCCCATGCACATAGCCGACTTGTCTTTACCAGCTGCTGCATTACCAGCAGCAAATACAGAAACGTTAGAACCTAATAACGCGCATAATGCAGCAATTAATAACTTAGTTTTCATTCTCTACTCTCCGACAGGATGAAAATTCACCTTACATTCTATAAGGTGCAGAAAAATTTGTGCGGCGAGTTTACACCACCGCAGCGCTGGCATCAAAGATATTTGCCCATAAATTAGTATATATTGATAAAGCAATAGATCTTCGCTAATAAAACCAAACCTTAGTATAATTCCCGTATGAATACATATTACAAACGTCTGCGCTTTTTAATAAGCGCTGCTGCAAAAACACAATTTCCTGACACCGATACCGTTGAAATAGCCTTTGCCGGTCGTTCAAATGCAGGAAAATCCAGTGCAATCAACACCATAGCCGACAATAAAACCATCGCCCGCACCAGTAAAACACCCGGGCGTACACAGCTGATTAATTTTTTCTCGCTCGATGACACCCGCTTACTGGTTGATTTGCCAGGCTATGGCTTCGCTAAAGTCCCGCCCGCTGTTAAGGCACAGTGGCTGGCGCTGATGGAAAGCTACCTCACAGCACGACCCAATATTGCTGGTCTGGTCATCATTATGGACATCCGCCACCCGCTGAAAGATTTTGACTGGAAAATGCTTGAATGGTGTGAACATTACAAAATTAAAGCCCATGTCTTACTGACTAAGGCCGATAAACTAAAAAAAGGCCCGGCAAAATCCACCATGCTACAGGTTGCCAAACAAATTAAAGAAGCCGGACTTGAAGCCAGTGTGCAGCTTTTTTCCGCATTAAAAAAAGAAGGCGTTAGTGAAGCCCACCAAAAGCTGGATCAGTGGCTGGGATTGAACACCTCAGCTAATACTCTGGATTAACTTCCAGCAAGGTCACAATGCAATTTCGGCCTTGCTCTTTGCCTTTATACAATAGCTGGTCAGCCTGTCTTAGCACACCCTCTATACTCTGCCGACCATCCAACAGTGCCATACCAAATGTCATGGTCACCGGGATCTGCTCCTTATTGTGTTTGAAGGTATGTGTCGCAACCACCTCCCTTAACATCTCTATGACCTGCCTCGCTCCGGCTACATCTGTCTCTGGTAATAACATGGTAAATTCTTCACCACCCCAGCGTGATAAAATATCCTGTTGGCGTAAAACCGAGCGCATCAGTGCTGATATTTCTTTCAGCACATAATCACCACTATCATGGCCGTATCGGTCATTAACGGTTTTGAATAAATCAATATCGGATATAACCAATACACTGGTCTTAGCACTACGCTGCAGACGAACCTGTTCCAGCTCTATCATTTCCTGCATTTTGCGGCGGTTATATAACCCGGTTAAAGAGTCCCTTATCGCCAACTGCTCCATCTCCCATTCGGCCCTGACAGAAGAGCTTCTTAAGCCATAACCCAGCAGACCAATGGCTAAAAAGTTCACCGCAATATTTAAAAACTGAAAGCTTTCAATAACATCACTGTCAACGACAATTTGATAAGCTGCTCCGCTGGTGTTTATTAATAACCATAAATACACACAAAAGACCGTAAATACCTGCGCCCATAGCATTAATAGAGATTGCTTGTGGTTAATAAAGACAAAAAGCACAAATGGCATAAAGTAATAATGAAAACCACTATCCCAACCCAGAAAATAGGTTGCGACTATGGCATGAGAAAACACCTCAATCGAAACAAGAAGTACCGCCTCCACATGGCGCCCGTGTCGATTTAAAAGGTAAGCCGCCAGCCAGGCAGAAACGCTAAAAACATTAAAAATCGCAAGAAAATTTAGATTAATCCATAAGAACAGGGTGATAAACAACAAATGGGCCAAAAAACCAACATACGATACGAAATTAAGCACAACAAACAGCCTATAATTCTCCCTCTCTACGTGCTCAGAAAATATAGTAGCTGCTTTCATATCGCTAAAACCCTCTCCCTAGATGCACAAAATCAATCCGCTTTATCTCTTTATAGTCATAAAGCCAAATAAAAACACAAAACCTATTGTATTTTTATAACCGCTCAAGTAATCTTTAGCACAGCTCAGGGAGCAAATTAGAACAGGGGTTACTCTAAACTGGTAAACAATAACCAGAGAATTCCCCCCTGATCCTGCCTTCTCCTCTTAATGAGGAGAGGGTCATCTTTTTCCCGGCCGCTACTCACTTCTGTACTCTCCCGGCGACTCATACACTTTGTATTAATTTTGTCCACAGACTTTTGAAGCCCTCGGTTGCTCACACGCTTTTCATATAATGACTATACTGAAGTTTTAATTGGTCACGGAAGAAATTTCAGGCAAAAAAAAGCCTCGGCCTTTGGGGTTGGCCGAGGTCAAGTAAGGGCCGGTTTGGGGAAACCAGACCCAATTTGTCCGCTCAGGGAGATGAACGGACTGCGCTGGGCTACAGCGCTGCTACAAAAGAAATCATAAAATGACTTACTGACCTAATTAAAGACTATGACTAGCCTAAGTCAAAAGAGTTCCGATGAAAGGCAACATTCATTACATTGTTGTAACAATTGCAGCATTTTTCTTACAAAAAAGCCTCATTTAAAGTAAAAAGCACTTAAGTTTAACGGCTTTAATGTGCCTCATCCCAGTTTTTACCGGTATCGACTGAAACGATTAAGGGCACGGTCAGCTCGGCGGCTGACTGCATTTTTTCAGTCACCATCGCGCTAAAATCGGCTAACTGACTGGTTACCACTTCAAACACCAGCTCATCGTGCACCTGCATAACCATTAGCGCGTCAAAGTCGCTTTTTTGCATCTGCTGATCAACCGCAATCATTGCACGTTTAATTATATCAGCCGCTGTACCCTGCATTGGTGCATTGATGGCCGTGCGCTCGGCATATTGACGACGCATGCCATTTCGGGAATTAATTTCCGGCAGATATAAACGACGACCAAACACCGTTTCAACATACCCATCATCATGTGCCTTGGCACGGGTTTTATCCATATAAGCCTTAACACCCGGATAGCGATCAAAGTACACATCGATATAATCCTGCGCATCAAAGCGTGTAATACCGAGTTGTTTTGCCAACCCAAATGCGCTCATGCCATAGATCAGGCCGAAGTTAATCGCCTTGGCGGCGCGGCGCTCTTCAGTGCCCACCTTATCTAACTCCAGACCAAAAACTTCTGCCGCGGTTGCACTGTGTACGTCAATATCATTTGAAAAGGCATGCAACAGACCTTCATCGGCTGACAAATGCGCCATGATACGTAATTCGATTTGTGAGTAATCAGCAGCCAGCATGATGCGACCGGTCTCTGGAATAAAGGCCTGACGAATTCGGCGGCCTTCAGCGCTGCGAATCGGAATATTTTGTAAGTTTGGATCCGAAGACGATAAACGCCCGGTTGCTGCCACCGCCTGATGGTATGACGTGTGTACACGTGCGGAATCGGCATCCACCATTTTAGGCAGCTTATCGGTATAAGTTGATTTGAGCTTTGATAATGAGCGTGTTTCTAATAATAGCTTCGGTAATTCATATTCTTCTGCCAGTTCCTGCAGTACATCTTCGGCCGTAGAAGGCTGACCTTTCGGTGTCTTACGGATAACCGGGATTTGCATTTTCTCGAACAGAATGTGCTGAATTTGTTTTGGTGACGCAAGGTTAAATTCTTCACCGGCCACTTCATAAGCTTTTTCTTCCAGTGCCTTGATGCTAATGGCCAGCTCTTCGCTTTGCGCATTCAGCATAGCAACATCCACTTTCACGCCGATGTGCTCCATTCTTTGTAATACATCGAGCAGCGGCATCTCTATCTCACGATAGACTTTTTGCAGGCTGGCTTCTGCTGTCAGTTTTGCCTGTAACACCTGATGCAGGCGCAAAGTGATATCGGCATCTTCGGCAGCATATGGCCCGGCCTGCTCTAAAGGGACTTTATCGAAAGTGATTTGTTTTGCACCTTTGCCGGCTACGTCTTCAAAATGAATAGTGGTCACCCCCAGATATTTTTGCGCCAGCGTATCCATATCATGGCGTGAGGTAGAATCCACCACATAAGATTCCAGCATGCTGTCATCGCTGATGCCTTGCATGACGATGCCGTGGTTCATCAAAACGTGTTTATCGTATTTCAGGTTCTGACCGATCTTACCTTTGTTCGGGTCTTCCAATAAGGGTTTTAATGCACCCAGTACCTGCTCTTCTGTCAACTGCTCTGGTGCGCCCTCATAAACATGAGCAAACGGCACATAAGCGGCTTTAAAGGCTTCCACGGCGAAGGAGACACCGACCACCCGAGCCTGCATGTATTCGAGACTGGTGGTTTCGGTATCAAACACAAAACTCTCAGCCATGTTGAGTTTTTCCAGCCAACTTTCAAATTGTGCCAGCTCCAGCACGGTTTCATATTCAACATCGGCGCTAACTGCTACGACATGGTCAGTTGTATCTGCCTCATCATTGGACCCTTCACTGAGCTGACGTAACCAGCTGTTAAATTCCAGTTCGCTGTACAGTTCTTTTAAACGCTCATTATCCGGCTGATGCAGTGCCAGCTCATCCAGTCCCAGTTCCAGCTCTAGATTACAGTCGATGGTGGCCAGTTCATATGACAACGGTAAATGCGCCAGACTGTCGCGTAAGTTTTCCCCGATCTTGCCTTTAAACTTGTCGGCATTATCCATGATCGCCTGCAATGAGCCATATTCCTTCAGCCACTTGGCAGCGGTTTTTGGGCCTACTTTCGGTACCCCGGGAATGTTGTCAACGGTGTCACCAATCAGCGCCAGATAATCAATGATCTGGTCGGCATTAACATCAAACTTTGTTACCACACCGGCCGGATCCATCAGGCTATTATTCATGGTATTAATCAGCGTTACATGCTCACTGGACAGCTGCGCCATGTCTTTATCACCGGTTGAAATCAGCATCTCTGAACCGGCATCGGTGGCTTTTTTTGCCAGCGTACCGATCACGTCATCGGCCTCCACGCCATCAACAACCAGCATCGGAAAACCCAGCGCCTCGACCAGCTCATGCAATGGCTCGATCTGTTCTCTCAAATCATCCGGCATTGGCGGGCGATTGGCTTTGTAGTCCTGATACAAGTCATGGCGAAAGGTTTTGCCCTTGGCATCAAAAATCACCGCCATCGATTGCGGCTGATAATCGGCCTGCAATTTTTTCAGCATATTAACCACGCCATAAACTGCACCGGTCGGCCTCCCCTTGCTATTAGTCAGCGGCGGCATTGCATGAAAGGCGCGGAATAAATAAGAAGATCCGTCGACCAGAATAATAGGTGGCTTTGCTTTGTTGCTGGATTTGGGGGCCATGAGTTGTGTATAGTCCAATTAAAGAGCCCGAATTATCTCAGAGGCGTTCACCGATATGAAGCACCAAGGCCATATATGAAGAAAACAAATCGTCCGGATTTACCCGATGCTCCTGTTAATGCCGACGGCACACTGATCCGTGAGTCATGGAAAGTGTTTCAGATCATGGCAGAGTTTGTTGAAGGCTTTGAACGCCTCGCTACCATCAAGCCATCGGTCAGCATTTTTGGTTCATCACGCACACTGTCCGATCACCCTGATTACCTTAATGCTGAAATCATTGCCCGCAGCTTATCCGATGCCGGTTTCTCGATTGTCAGCGGCGGCGGTCCCGGTATTATGGAAGCGGCCAATAAAGGCGGTAAAGCCGGCAAGTCGCCCAGCATCGGCCTGAATATCATGCTACCAAAAGAGCAGATGCCGAATGACTATCAGGAAATTGAGCTTAATTTCCGCCATTTCTTCACCCGTAAAGTCATGTTTGTTAAATACGCATCGGCTTATGTGGTGTGCCCGGGTGGCTTTGGTACACTCGATGAAATGGCGGAAATACTGACACTGGTAGAAACAGGGAAATCCAGACACATACCCATTATTCTGGTTAATCGCGCCTTCTGGAGCGGCTTACTCGACTGGTTTGAAAACACACTGGTTAGACAGGGCATGATAAATGCTGAAGACCTGAAGCTCATCTCGATCGCCGAAACAGCCGAAGAAGTACTTCAGATTATCTTTGATCATTATGAAGACCGTGACTTTGAACCGTCGCTGCAGGAACAGGAAATACTTTTACAGCTTTAACATGTGCGGGCAGGCTGCTAAAATGACGCACTAATCAAATAACAAGTTATTACCATGTCGGTTTATACCACCATCGAACAAGACGAGCTGCGAACCTTTTTATTACGTTATGACGTAGGCGAGCTGGTCTCCTATCAGGGCATCAGTGCTGGCATTGAAAACACCAACTACTTTGTCACCACCTGCCAAGATGGCCAGCAAAACGAATTTGTGCTGACCATTTTTGAAGCCCATGATGCTGATGAGATGCCTTACTTTCTCGATCTGATGGCTCATCTCAACGAGCACAAAGTACCGAGCGCACACCCGATTATCGACAGACAGGGGCGTATGCTACAGAATTTAAAAAATAAACCCGCCGCATTAGTCCAGAGATTAAAAGGCAGCAGCATTACAGAAACCACTGCCGAACACTGCTGCAAACTTGGCGCTGCTCTGGGTGACTTACACAGCGCCGGTTTGAGCTTTGATCAGCAGCAGGAAAACACCCGTGGCCCACACTGGTGGCATGAAACCACAAACTTGCTGGAAAACAAATTAAGCAGCGATGACCTTGCTGTGTTACACGAAGAAATGAAATTTCAGGAAACACAGAGCCATGCCGATATACCCCGCGGCTTGATTCATGCCGACCTGTTCAGAGACAATGCCCTGTGGCACGATAACGAACTGAGCGGCATTATTGATCTTTATTTCGCCAGCACAGACGCGCTTTTATATGATGTAGCGGTCACGGTTAATGACTGGTGCAGTAACCCCGATGGCAGCCTGAATTTTGAAAAAACAAGCAGCCTGCTAAAAGCCTACCATCAGCACAGGTCTTTTACTGAGACAGAAAAGTCACTCTGGCCGGTAATGCTACGCGCTGCTGCACTGCGTTTCTGGCTATCGCGTTTATATGCGATTCATTTTCCGAAAGAAGGTGAAATGACACACCAGAAAGATCCTCAGGAATTCAAAACCATTCTGTTACACCGCAGAAACGAAAGCAGCAAAATTCTCGACAACTGGGTGCCATAAAATACAGTAAGCTACCCAGAGCGGTCAGCCTGATTAAATACAAAATCTGCCTCTAATGACCGTAAAAATGCAGCAGCCAGAGCCACTCAGAAGGCAAGACTGAAGCACAGAGCAGTACGTTTATAAAACTGTTGCCCTGTGCTAACAGTTGCGCAAGCGTTTAACATTGATTTTTTTATAACAGAAAAGTGTCTGTAACTTTTAACTTCTCAGCTTATATTTACATACTGCGGAAAATAATGCCCGGCCCAGCAAAGACAGCTTACTCTGTCAACTCATGATCAGGACTTAATATAGGTACTTTTTTAAGGTATTCGTTTAGCTGAAGCAGGTCCATTGCCTCACTAAAATAATGTCCCTGAGCAAATTCACATTTTATTTTTTTAAGTTCTATCAGCTGGCTTTCAGCCTCAACACCTTCCGCAATTATTTTAAATCCCATCACTTCAGACATGGCATGCATCATTTCACAGTGACGGCGTGCTTTATCACTAACCGCAAGCTGGTTAATCAAACGGGCATCCATTTTTACCCGGTCAAAACCTATATCCAGCAAAAGTGAGATTGGCGTCGATCCTTTGCCAAAATTATCAATTTGAAATTTCACACCTGCCTTTCTCAGTAGCTCAATTATCGCTATCTGATCATAGGACAGGCTGTGCATAGCTGATTCGTTCATATCCATCGCTATCTGACTGATCGATACAGATTCTTCATCGCATACCTGTTGCAGAAACTCTAAAAAGTTTTCATCAAGCTGAAGCGCTGAAATATTGATAACAATTTCAGGGATAGTAGAACCGGCTTTCTGCAGGCGACTCAGTTCGGCACAAGCCTGTCTTATGACCCAGTCCCCTATTGCTACAATAAAGCCTGTGTTTTCTGCTTCAACCAATAATTCGGCCGGTTCCAGCAAACCTTTTTCAGGGTGCTCCCAGCGCAGTAAGACTTCAATCGCCGACAGGCTTTTTTCATTAACATTAAATTGCGGTAAAAAGAACAGCCTGAATTGATCATTCTTTAATGCTTTGTGCAACTGGACTTCATAGTCCCACCATATCTTTGCCTTTTCGTTCAGTTCAGTGCTATACAGATGGTAATTACTGGCAGCTTGCAGTTTTGACGCGAGCAGTGCAACTTCTGCTTTTTCTATCAGATCGTTCGCCTCAGCTCCGTCTTCAGGGAACAGGCTAATGCCTATAGAAAAGATCAGATCATACAGCTCATCGCCAACCTGATAGTTTTCAGACAGTGTGGATAATATTTTTTGTGCCACAATATTAATCTTATTAACGTCTACAATTTCCTCTAATAGCATAGCGAATTTATCAGCCCCAAAATGGCTGACGTAATCACTCTCACGACTGACAAACTGCAATCGCCTGCCGACTGTTCTTAACAGCTGATCACCTACATCAAAGCCATCGCGTTTATTCAGTTCATAGAACCGTCTGATATCAATAATAACAACAGCGATATATTTACCACTGCGCTTTGAACGTTTTAAAGCGTATTCCAGCCGGTCTACATAGTGATCCTTATCTGCCAGACCAATCATGTTATCACGGTGCAAGTCTGGAAGCTGCTGCTGAGAACTCCTGCTGTTTGCTCTGGTCATCATCATGACATATTTTTTCTTATTATCCTCCAGGCTTTTTATCAGCTCTATATGTGTATTTACCGAGTAGCTTTCACCTGTTTTTCGCCGGTTCCATACAACACCTTTCCAGACACCGTTCGCTTCCAGCTCTGCACTTATCTTTTCTGTTATAAAAAAGTTTTTCGTATCGGCCAGAATAATCTCTGGCTTCTGACCGCTCAGTTCAGCCTCGTCATAACCACTCATTTGCAGCATTGCATCGTTAACTGATACTATTCTTTGTTCAGAGTCTAAAACCATAACGGATTCAGAACTGCTTGCAAACATTCTCTGCGCCAGGTTAAGCTGGCTCACCACTTCTTTAGAGTCCGTAATATCGCGCACGATAACAAAGCGGAGTTCGCGTCCGTGTATTTCAATCGGAGCCTGACTGACTTCTACAAAACGCACATCGCCTCCGATTTTATGGGTCGACTCATATAACTTTGGCTTCACACTGTGTGTATTTTTTTCAGCAAAAAAGTCATCTTCACTCAGGCTTATCGTATTAAAATTTTTACCGACAAGTTCTTCTTTATTTTTTTTATAAAACTCAATCGCTGCTACATTTGCATCTTCGATAATATTTCTTACCGGATCTATTACCAGCATAATTGAACTGTTATTTTCAAACATTGACCAGTAACGGTCTTCACTTTCACGGAGCGCCCATTCTGCCACTTTTCTTTCGCTAATATCTCTGACCACGTACTGATAGGCCAGCTTATTGCCGTACACTACCGTGTGTGCACTTATTTCGACAGCAACAACGTCACCCTGGTAAGTACACATTTCATGCTCAAACAAAATATCTTTATGTTGTGCCAGCTCAGACAGTTTTTCACGCGTAATTTTTTCCAGTCCGGCTTTATCAATGTCGTATATCGACAAATTATTCAGCTCGCCCTCACCATAGCCCAGCCAGATATAAGCCAGCTCATTTGCATCGACAATCGCCAGTGTTTCAGGGTCTATAATAAAGATAGCATCGTTTGCGTGATTAAATAAGGTATAGTAATTTTGCTTTGACCTGATCAGATCGTTTGTAGTCTGTTTATTTTCTGTAACATCCCGGAATATAGCGTGTAAATATGTATTGTTTTTTATTTCTACAACTTTAAAATGTGCTTCCACATCAAACACGTCTTTATTTTTGCTGATTAGCTGAATGCTTCTTATTCCGCCTTTATCTTCCACCAGTTTATTGATAAATTCCGTTATCTCCTGGCCATCCTCTGCCATGTACAGACCAAGCCTGGTACGAAAAAACTCGCCTCGCTTATAGCCAAGCATATCCAGTAATGCCGGATTAAATTCAGCCGCTAACGTGGTTTTAACATCAAGCATCATCGTCGGAAATGGTAAGTCATCGAACAGACGTTTATATCGTCTGTCGAGCTCTTTATTCTTTGCTTCGAGACTATATTGCACCGATATATCGCGCCGGATTATATATAAACCAATCAGTTTTTTATTTTTATAGAGTGGTGTTTTTACTGTTTCATAGTGCCTTGTCTGACCGCCTACCATCAGCTCTTCTTCATGCTGATGTTGCTTTATTTCTGACAATACCCAGTCATCTTCCTGCTGGCACTTCATCACTTCAATTTCGTCCATGAAGCAGTCATCCATTTTTCCGGCAATATAATTTTTTGTTACACCAAAAATTTCACAAAAATAATCATTTACGTATATATACTGACCTTTTATATTTTTAATGGCGACGGCGACACTGCTCTCATTCAATATTTCATGATAGACCTTCTCTGTTATATCCCTGTTGAGAGTAACAACATCAAAAATGACTAAGATTTCACGTATAAATGAGAATATTGCATTAAACACCAGGCCTAGCATCATACCACTGATAAACCAGTATGCATGCACTGCGTTTGCCGGTTCCAGCAGGCTGTCTACTACTTCCTTGCCGATAAATAACCACAACAAACCCAGCAGCAGTTTGAGTCCTGACACAACCAGCCGGTTTATATGTGTATTAACAATTGCCACAGCGTAATCCTTTATTGTGTTTCTTTTTTATAAGGAGGTCAGATTAGCATACGATATAACTAACCATTTGGTTCCTTCGAATTCAAAATTTACTTCAACTCTGGCGTGCGCACCCGTGCCTTCATAATTAATTACCATACCTTCTCCAAACTTGGCATGTATCACTCTCTGCCCTATGCTGAACTCTGATGAATCGTCCTGCGATAAAAAACTATTGCTCATAGTTGGTTCAGATACTTTTGTATGCAAGCGTATATCTGCTATTAATTCTGCCGGTATTTCACTGATAAACCTTGATGGCCGGGGATAAGTATCACGTCCGTACAACTGACGGTGCTCAGCATTACTGATGGTTAACTGTTCACGCGCTCTGGTAATGCCAACGTAGCAAAGCCGGCGCTCCTCTTCCAGTCTGGCCGCATCTTCTACTGATCGCTGATGAGGAAACAGGCCTTCTTCAACACCACAGATAAAGACCTGCTTGAACTCCAGCCCTTTCGCACTGTGCATCGTCATCATCTGCACGCAATCTTCCCACTCTTCAGCCTGGCCTTCTCCGGATTCAAGCACCGCATACGTTAGAAAGGCTGTAATTTTTTCCATTTCTTCGGCTTCATCCTCAGGCATTGTAAAACTTTTTGCCGCGCCGACCAGCTCTTCCATATTTTCAATTCGCTGCTCTGCTTTTTCAGACTTATCTTTTCTAAAGTGTTCAATTAAACCTGACTTATGTACCACGTGATCAACCATTTCATGCAGTTCAATCTCCGACGTTGCTGCCTGCATTTCACTGATCAGGTCGATAAAATTTTGCAGTGCATTACCGGCCCTGGCGGTTAAAACTTTAGCTTCAATTAATTTCAATGCAGCATCCCACATTGTTATTCCCTGAAGCTTCGCCTGTTCACGTATAATGTCTATTGTTCTGCCGCCAATTCCCCGCGCCGGAACATTCACTATACGTTCAAAAGCAGTATCATCCAGCACATTATTCATCAGCCTTAAATAGGCAATGCAGTCTTTTATCTCGGCCCGGTCAAAGAAGCGCAGGCCGCCGTAAATGCGGTACGGTATCTGCTCCGCATTCAATGACTGCTCAAACACCCGTGACTGCGCATTGGAACGATAGAGAATAGCCACTTCATCCCGCTGTTCTCCGTCATCAACCCATTGTTTTATTTTTTCAATAACATAGCGTGCTTCGTCATATTCGTTATATGCCTGATAATAAGTAATGGGCTCGCCATCACTGCCTGCGGTCCACAGTTTTTTACCAAGTCGGTCGCCATTGTTACCGATAACAGCGTTTGCCGCCGACAGAATAGTGGCCGTTGAGCGGTAGTTTTGTTCCAGCTTTATAATTCTTGATGCGGGGAAATCCTTGCGGAATTTCTGCAGGTTTTCAACCCGTGCACCTCGCCAGCCATAAATAGCCTGATCATCATCGCCGACGACAAATATATTGTTTTTCTTGCCAACTAATAACCGTACCCAGGCATATTGTATTGAGTTTGTATCCTGAAACTCATCCACCAGTACATGTCTGAAGCGCTGCTGATAGTGCTGCAGCAAATCATCATTATCTCTTAGCAGCTCGAGCGAGCGCAGCAGCATCTCCGCGAAATCGATCACTCCCGCCCGCAGACAAGCCGCTTCATATGCAGAGTAAATCCGCACTAACTGGCGCCGTACCATGTCACCATTATCGGCAATATGCTGCGGCCTTTCGCCTTCATCTTTGCAGGCATTGATAAAACCGCGAATCTGTTTCGGTTGCCACTGTGTTTCATCCAGTTCCAGTGACTGCACTACTTTTTTAATCAGCCGTAACTGATCATCAGAATCCAGAATCTGGAAAGTCTGTGGTAAACCCGCCTGCTTCCAGTGACTTCTTAATAAGCGATGTGCGATACCATGAAACGTACCCACCCAGATTCCGCTCATCGAGCGGCTGTGCATCGCTTCAACTCGCTGGCGCATTTCTTTTGAGGCTTTATTGGTAAAGGTAACCGCAAGAATACTGTGAGGTGACACATTCTCTACCGTCACCAGCCAGCTAATTCGGTGTACCAGTACTCGTGTTTTACCGCTGCCAGCACCTGCCAGCACCAGCATTGCTGTATCTGGTGCGGATACAGCCTCACGCTGCATTTCATTCAAACCATCTAATATTTCTGTAACATCCATCAACTTAATCTTCTTGGGACATCTAAAGGACAAACTATTCAGTTAAACTTAATTTAACTCTATTTTATACTAATAACGATCAACCATGCCGATACACACAACACCAGATCATCAGCAACATCTGCTACATACACGATGCACAGACATTGTTAGCGTTGATGAAGTCTGCGTTTATTTAAAAACAACCTGGCTTGATCCTGCTGTCTACGGCTATAACCAGCTGATTGATTATACTGCAGCTGACCTGTCGCAAATTGACTATGGCGGACTTATGACAATCGCTGCAGAATCTGCCAAAGTTTACTCACTGGATCCGGATTCCAGATGCGCCATGCTCATAGCTTCTGCTGAACAAAAAAGAATGGCAGACTTTTATATCAATGCGAAGTCGCTAATGACAGTGCCAACGCGTGAATACAAAAGTTTTACTTGCCGTGAAGAAGCCATCGAGTGGCTGACTGAAAAACATTCAACATAAGACCAGTCGTTTAATCTTTCAGCCCAAAATAAATAATCACCGTACCAACTACCCCGCAAACCCATGATATAAACGGAGCACCCGCTATTAGCGCTCCGCTCACCGGGTTCAGACTGTATACAACAAACGCACTGATCAGCAAACTGGAGCCGACAATTGACATCACCGTTCGCTGGTTTGATCTGTATATTTCTTGTCTTAACTCTTTCATTTCCAGCTGCTGTGCTTCATGGTTTTCACCTTCGGCTGCCCGCTTTAACGCGGCATAAATCAGACTCGGCAACTCCGGCATTTTTTCTGCAATATAGGGCAGGTTCTTTTTAAAGCCGCGCAACATGGCCTGCGCACCAATCTGTTCATCCATCCAGTTTTCAAGGAATGGTTTTGCTGTTTTCCACAGGTCAAGATCCGGATTAAGCTGCCGCCCGAGACCTTCAATATTCAGCAGGGTTTTTTGTAATAGCACCAGTTGTGGCTGCACTTCCATATTAAAACGCTGAGCTGTCTGGAACAGGCCGATTAAAACCAGACCAAATGAAATATCCTTTAACGGTTTTTCAAAAATCGGTTCACACACACTGCGGATAGCCGATTCAAATTCATCGACACGGGTATCTGCCGGTACCCAGCCAGAATCTACATGCAGCTGTGCTACCCGCTGATAGTCACGTTTAAAAAATGCCAGAAAGTTTTCTGCCAGATAACGCTGGTCATCAACATTCAGGCTGCCGACTATGCCAAAATCGACCGCTATATATTGTGCGTTCTGCGGATTTTTAAGATCAACAAAGATATTTCCCGGATGCATATCCGCATGGAAAAAATTATGTTTAAACACCTGGGTAAAAAATATTTCGACACCACGTTCAGACAAACGCTCAAGATTAACCCCGTGTTCGATTAATGCCTCAGTCTGGCCAATCGGTATACCGGAAATACGCTCCATCACCATGACATCACGGCGTACAAAATCCCAGTACACTTCCGGTATATATAAAGCAGCAGACTCACTAAAATTGCGTCTCAATTGTGAGGCATTAGCCGCTTCACGCTGCAGGTTTAATTCATCGTGAATGGTTTTTTCATATTCGGCCACGACTTCAATCACCCGCAGACGACGGCCTATACTCGAATAGCGCTCGGCCAGCTGTGCAATCACATACATTAGTGCAACATCACGTTCGATGATTTTTTTAATGCCAGGCCGCACGACTTTAACAATCACCTCAGTGCCGTCTTTTAATTGTGCGCCATGCACCTGCGCGATGGATGCCGAGGCAAATGGTTCATTATCAAAACGTAAAAAAGCCTCATTAACATTGCTCTTTAGCGATGCCTCAATAATACTTTTTGCCTGCTCAGGCGGAAATGGCGGTACATTATCCTGCAACTTCGCCAGTTCTTTTGCAATATCGTCGGCCAGTAAGTCGCGCCGTGTCGAAAGCATCTGCCCCAGCTTTATATAAACCGGGCCGAGGTCTTCGAGTGCTTTTCTCAGTCGTTCACCTCTTGCCGCTCGCTTTCTTGGCAGCCAGTTCCATGGCATAAGAAATAAAAGAAAACGAAACGGTCTGAATAAGTGTATTTCAAATACGATATCATCAAGGCCGTGTTTCATCAGAACATAATTAATACGAAGCAAACGTAACAGCTGAGAGGGGCGAATCATTGTTTTTTAGCCTTATTATCGGATGAGTCTTGTTTTTTTTGTTGCAGTTTTTTCAGCCGCGCTTCCAGCCTTGATACATCATCTCTTAACTTATCGACATCCTGCATAAACGCACCGGTTTCATTCTGTCCGGGCAGGTAATGAATTTCTTCCTGTAAATACTCACCGATATTCATTTGCATGGAGTCGTTGTTTCTTTTTTTCCATGAGAATATCGAGCGTGAAATATTGCCCAGTGTATGCGCCGCCATATCACCGGTGACTTTAGCTAACAGCTCTTCCCAGTCCAGGTCTAATGAAGCCAGTAAACGGTTAAATTGTCTGCCCAGTTTCAGATCGCCGGTAATGCTGACATCGCCGGCAAACATTTCTGCCTGACTGTCACTGGCCATACCCAGCCTGACGAGTGCCAGTGGAGTACCACTGATCGTGGTGTCGGCATCCGCGTCAAAATCATCCAGTATCATCACGTCCTGTGCATCGGGGAAAAGATATAAGCGGATATTCAGGCCTTCGAATTGCAGGCAGATGATACGGCCTTCCATCGCGGCAAGTTGCGCGGCGGCTGCCGGCTCGAGTGACAATAAACGATTAAACGCGTTTTCTATGCCAGCAATAACAATCTGTGGTACTTTCACCGCGCCGCTTCACTCTTTATAAATTTTTCGGAACTTCTGCTTAAAGTTTAAAACCTTTATGCAAGGCAACAATACCACCGGTTAGATTATGATAATCACAACGCTCGAAGCCGGCCTCCTGCATCATTGATTTTAATGTATCCTGATCCGGATGCATGCGAATAGACTCAGCCAGATAGCGATAGCTCTCTTCGTCATTAGCAATGACCTTGCCCATCATCGGTAATAATTTAAATGAATAAAAGTCATACACAGGCGACAGGCCAGGTGCGACCGGCTTAGAAAATTCCAGCACCAGTAAACGACCGCCCGGCTTTAAGATGCGCTGCATTGAACGCAGCGCCATGTCTTTATCCGTGACATTACGCAGGCCAAATGCCATGGTGATACAGTCAAAATAATCGTCAGGGAATGGCAGGCATTCTGCGTTCGCCTGTACATAACGAATATTACCCGCCACGCCTTCATCGGTTAGCCGGTCGCGACCGTTTGAGAGCATTGACCCGTTGATATCCGATAACACCACTTCACCGGAGTCGCCCACCATGCGTGACATTTTCAATGCCAGATCACCGGTACCACCTGCCAGATCCAGCACACGCTGACCGTTTTTCAGACCTGTTTGTGCCAGCGTAAAGCGCTTCCAGAGGCGATGTACACCAAACGACATGACATCATTCATAATGTCATATTTGTCTGCAACCGAGTGGAAAACCTCGGCAACTTTACCGGCTTTTTCTCCGGCTTTGACTTGCTCAAAACCGAAATGTGTTTCTTCGTTACTTTTCATCTGAATTCCAAATGGCTGCGCTGCCTTAGTCTCCGGGTTTAACTGGCTTCCGGATTCTGCCGTTGATGGCCGGCTTCTTTTAAGCGCTCTAGGTAATTATCCCACTTTTCCTGGTAGTTTACGCCTAAGTCGTAAAGATAATCCCAGGAATACAGGCCTGTGTCGTGATTATCACTGAAAGCCAGCTTCACGGCGTAGTGCCCAACAGCCTCAATACTGTCAATGTTCACACTTTCTTTATTCAGCTGCAACACTTCCTGACCCGGACCATGACCTGTGACTTCCGCAGAAGGTGAATACACGCGCAGGTATTCACAGGGCAGCTTGAAAGTAGAACCTTCATCGAATTCTAATTCCAGTACGTGTGATTTTTTATGTAACATGATATTGGTAGGTTTTGGCATTCTGTACTCCGATAAGCCCGCTAACACCGGCTTGTCTGTTAATTTAAAAAACTCGATAACTGATTATAAAGCAGCAATTGTTCAGAGTATCCGGACAAATACACCCTGTTTACAGTATGTAGCGACTCAGATCCTGATCCTCTGCCAAATTACCTAAAATGGCTTCTACATAGCTGGCATCAATACTGACGCTGCTGCCGGACTTATCCGCAGCCTCAAAAGAGATGTCCTCCAGCAATTTTTCCATTACCGTGTGTAAACGTCGGGCACCGATATTTTCGGTTTTTTCATTCACACTGAACGCCACATCGGCAATCCGTGCAATACCATCGTCAGTGAAATTAATCTCCACCCCTTCGGTGGCTAACAACGCCTTGTATTGCACGGTTAGGGCAGCATCGGGTTCGGTCAGGATGCGGATAAAATCTTCCGCTTTAAGTGCATCCAGCTCTACGCGAATCGGCAAACGACCCTGCAACTCCGGAATCAAGTCTGAGGGTTTACTGACATGGAAAGCGCCTGAGGTTATAAACAAAATATGGTCGGTCTTCACCATGCCGTATTTTGTCGTCACCGTGCAACCCTCAACCAGCGGTAACAGGTCACGCTGCACGCCTTCGCGTGAAACATCACTTCCACTGGTTTCATTGCGCTGACAGACCTTGTCGATCTCATCAATAAAGACAATACCATTTTGTTCTGCATTGATAACCGCCCGCTGTTTGAGGTCATCCTCATTCAGCAGCTTAGCTGCTTCTTCTTCCAGCAGGGCTTTTTGTGCCTGTTTAACCGTCATCTTGCGCATTTTTGTACTGCCAGTGGACATGTTCTGGAACATACCCTGCAGCTGGCTGGTCATTTCTTCCATGCCAGGTGGCGCCATGATCTCCACCCCGAGCTGCTGTGCCTGCACTTCAATCTCAATTTCACGTTCGTCCAGATCACCTAAACGCAGCTTGGTTCTGAATTTTTCTCGCGTACTGTTATCAGCTGACACTTCCGGGTTACCAAAAGAATCACGCGATGGCGGTAACAAAGCATTTAAGATGCGCTCTTCTACTTTATCTTCAGCCTGTGAATGGACTTTTTTCATCTCAGCTTCACGCACTTCTTTCACAGATAAATCGACAAGATCACGAATGATCGTATCCACTTCCCGGCCAACATAGCCTACTTCTGTGAATTTGGTCGCTTCTACCTTAATAAACGGTGCTTGCGATAATTTCGCCAGACGGCGGGCAATCTCGGTTTTACCAACACCGGTTGGGCCGATCATCAGTATATTTTTAGGCGTAATTTCATTGCGTAGCTCTTCTGCCACCATTTGCCGGCGGTAGCGGTTACGTAAGGCGATAGCGACAGCACGTTTGGCTGAGCTTTGTCCTACAATGTGCTTGTCCAGTTCCTGGACAATTTCACGGGGGGTCATAGAAGACATAGTGTTTGAAACCTTTAGTAAATTATTCGTCGTTGCTGAGTTCTTCAATGGTCAGGTTTTTATTGGTATAAATGCAGATGTCACCGGCGATATTTAAGCTTTTCTCGACAATTTCGCGCGCTGATAAGTCGGTATTATCAAATAAGGCACGGGCCGCTGAACGGGCATAGTTTGAGCCTGAACCAATGGCTAACAAATCATCGTCGGTATCGATCACATCACCATTACCGCTGATAATTAATGAGGCTTCTTTGTCGGCAACAATTAACATGGCTTCGAGGTTACGCAGCATTTTATCGGTACGCCAGTCTTTTGCCAGTTCGACCGCAGAGCGCACCAGCTGGCCATTGTGTTTTTCCAGCTGACCTTCAAAACGTTCAAAAAGTGTAAACGCATCGGCGGTGGCACCGGCAAAGCCGACGATGACTTTATTGTGGTAAAGACGACGGACTTTACGGGCATTACCCTTCATAACCGTGTCACCTAAAGTGACCTGACCATCCCCGCCGATAACCACAGAGTTACCGCGGCGAATGGATATTATCGTCGTACCATGAAACGTGGCCACATGAATCTCCAAAAATATTTTTAACAGGGTGCGAATTGTACACGAAATACAGATATAAGCCCGAACAGGGCGCTTTTCAAGCGTAGTTATTGTTCTTTTTGCTTTGCGCGGGGATCAGAACAGCTCAATGCCATCATCATCGCTGTCATTTTTCTTGCGTACGTTAACTTCTGCCAAAACCAGATCCAGCAAATTGGTTAACTCGGCATCATCTAATGCTGTGATGTCGAGTGACTGAAAAGTTCTTTTCATGGACTGATTGGCCTGATAGCAGGTCAGGTGTGCAGGCCCCTGGCCCGGAACTGAAATACCTTCTTCACCAAACACCGGGTGTTTACAAAAAATACATCTCATCTTTAATCGGCACTCTTATACTGGCTGCAAAACACCCGATAAATGTTGTAAATGCTCAGCGGCTATCTGCCCTCTTTCAGTTAAGTAGCCTCCGTCCTGCTGACTAACCAGGCCTTTTTCAAATAGTCTGGCGGCTGCCGCTATTTTAGCTTCGGTGGCATCGGAGTGAACTTTTATACCCGTTTGCAGGCTGTCCAGATCATAGCAGCTCAGCACATTCATCTCTTCAAGTAAGTCGTTATCAAATTTCATTATTTACCTCATTTTTCTCTAAGTTATTTCTTTTGTGATCATCACCAAACCACGGGGCTATAGCATCCAATCGCAATGGTTTACTAAAATAAAATCCCTGCACAGTTTTAGCACCTAATCGCCTCACCGTCTCTAACTCTTTTTCACTTTCAACGCCCTCAAATACATTGTCAATAGCTAAACCCCGACACATCGTAACGATTGCCTTGACGATGTCCTGTAAATTTTTCTTATGGTCAATTCCTGAAATCACCGAGCGGTCTATTTTAATAATATCTATCGGCAACTTCGCAAGATATTTAAACGAGGTATAGCCACTGCCAAAATCATCCAGTGCAATCGTACAGCCCAGCTCATGAATACTGTTTAAAAAAGCTTCTGTTTTATTAAAGTCTTTGATCAGTACTGACTCGGTTATTTCAAATTCAATCTGTGCCGGGTTGACGTTTGACTGGTCAATATATTTTTTAATCTTTTCGCTGTACTGATTTACACCGCACTGCAGTGCGGATAAATTAATCGACACCTTGGCATTTCTTGCCTTGCCGGATTTTATAAACTGCAGCACCTCTTTAATGACCCAGTCACCAACCACATAGATCATTCCTGTCTCTTCAAGCACCGGTACAAACACGGCCGGAGAGACCTGTCCAAACTCGGCACTGTTCCAGCGGATTAATGCCTCAAAGCCTGTTGTCGCATTGCTATGAATATCACATTGAGGCTGAAAAACCAGATAAAAGTCTTCATTTTCAACCGCCAGCCTTAACGCATTCTCCAGCTCCAGACGGCCCTTAATCCGGTTAGACATTTCACTGGAATAAAACTCAAAACTGTTACTGCCTACATCCTTTGCATAATACATGGCCGTATCTGCCATCTTAAGTAGATCCAGGGCATCGATACCGTCTATTGGGTAAGTCGCTATACCGATACTGGTTCCGATATGTACATCATGGCCATTAATTTCAAACAAAGCAGCGGTGCATGCAATCAGTTTTTCAGCGACAACAAAAGCACTTCTGACGTCGCTCATTTTCTCCAGAATTATTACAAACTCATCGCCACCATTTCTGGCAATAACATCATCTTCTCTTAATGCATTCTTTAAACGCACAGACACTTGTTGTATCAGCTGATCACCAACAGCATGACCGAGGCTGTCATTAATGGCTTTAAAGCGATCCAGGTCGACAAATAAAACAGCAAACAGCGTATCGTTTTTCTGGGCTTTTATAACAGCCGCTTTCAGTCTTTCAATTAACATAACACGGTTTGGCAAACCGGTCAGCACATCATAATACGCAAGATGATGCAGGTCTTTTTCAACCTCACATCTTTTATCAATTTGTTCTTTTAAATCCAGATTAGCTTCCAGCAATTCACTGGTGCGTTCTTTTACCAAATCTTCCAAAACTTCCTGCGCCTGTTCCAGATTTAACTGCGCCTTTTTTCTGTTTTGTATTTCCGTTTCCATCTTATCAATCAGTTTTATATTCTGACGAATTAACTGGCGTCCCTGCTTAAATTTCAGATTGGTATTTCTGGCAATGACAAACATGAACCATGAAAAGATAAACAACGACACTGTTACCAGCAGGTTATTATTTAATGCATTAATCACCATAAGACTAAGTATTTGCGGCAAACTGAAAGCGATATACGCTTTCATCCACATCGACAGCGACCCAACCGCTGCTGTGATTAAGCCCAGATTAACGATCGTTAAAAAAAAACGCAGCTCATCATTATTCAGATCATAGTAAGCAAAACTTAATAAAGCCCAGTCCAGACCAAGCAGCAGACTGGTAAGTACATAGTAATTTGCATATTGCTGATAACTTGTTGTTCTGTCTTTTTTGTTAAAGCGCCGGAGCAACAGCATGCGGGCGCTAAAACAACCGAGAAAAACAGCAAAAAACCAGCTGATATGCTGCACTTCGCCCTGATAAGTCAGTGAAAAAATAACCAGAACAGCGGCAGCCAGCATCGCCATATTGGCTGGGTATGCCTGACTAAAAAGGTACTCTATCTGGTCTTTTTTGAAAGAAACGATGTTACACGCCCCGTATTTCATCCATTGTAATAACGACAAGCTAAACCGGTTTTATTTTTTTTTCGCCCTTGGATGGGCATCATCATAGACCTTTGCTAAGTGCTGAAAATCCAAATGGGTGTAGATTTGTGTTGTTGTTAAGTTTTCATGTCCAAGCAATTCCTGTACAGCCCTTAAGTCACCGCTTGACTCCAGAATGTGCGACGCAAATGAATGCCTTAACTTATGCGGATACAAATCACTGTCTAATTGCTGTGTTATAGCCCATTTTTTCATGCGCTGCTGAATACTGCGCTGTTTTAACCGGCCACCCCGGCTGCTGACAAACACTGCCTGTTCTTCACTATCAGCTATCTGTGCCCTGACCTGAAACCATGCATCCAGTGCCAGCAGGGCTTTACCGCCATAAGGCAGCTGTCGCTGCTTATCTCCCTTGCCAATCACTTCCAGTAACTGTTGTTTTTTATCCACTTTATTCAGGTCCAGCTTCACCAGCTCTGTCAGTCGCAAACCACAGCCATACATTAATTCCATAATCGCTTTATCCCTGATGCTCAATACATCTTGTTCTTTTATATTGAGCAACTGATCTAACTGATCAACTGTTAATAACTCAGGCAGTTTTCGTGATACCTTGGGTGCACGAACACCTTGAGCGGGATTAGTTGCCAGCAAGCGCTGCTTATTAAGAAAATTAAACAGACTGCGCAGCGCGGACAGCAATCGCTGTAAACTACGGCCACTCAGGCCCTGACGATGACGGCTGGCAACAAATGCGCGGATGTGCGCTGAATCTAAGGCGGAAAATTGTTTGATGGAATGCTGCTCACAATAGTTCAGAAATGAACCAATGTCGCGCTGATAACTTTTTAGGGTATGCTCAGAGTACTGTTTTTCTGATTGCAGATATTGGTAAAATCGTAAAACTTGTGACTGTAATGTCATCAGTTTTGATAAGTAGCAATGGCTGCGCTCACCAGTTCACTGATTTGAGAAAGAAAGCTGGTCGCCATCCCCGGATTGAATCGATCGGGATGCTGCCCCCCCAAACCAATAAAACCAATATTGGCACCCGAGACCAGTGGTATCAGTGCGGCTGATTGTATGTCTTCATGTTCCTGTGTAAAGATACAGGCAATTTGTTGCTGACTTAAACGTCCGCAAAGCGGCTTATAGGCCTCTACGATTGAACTGATTGACTGATAACGCAGATCATCCTTATGTATATACCATTGCGGCATTTGCTCACATAACTTCGTGTCATCTGTCACCAGATGCACGCTCGCATAATCCACCTGAAACTCGTGACGCATTGCATCAACCACGGCACTCAAAAGCGACTCTAAATCATCACTCAAAAGTAAGTTAACGACCAGTTGTAAAATGTTACGGCTTAGCTGCTCATTTTCCCGGGCCAGAGAGACCAGCTCAACCAGTTTGTTTTCCAGCCGCATATTTTTATCACGCAATACAAAAACCTGACGTTCAATCAGGGAAATAGCCGGGCCGGTATCATGTGATAATTCCAGTTTGCTCAACAGACCGGCATGCCGGTCAAAAAAATCCGGGTGTTGATCCAGGTATTCTGCAACGGTCTGCTCATCGAGATCCGCTGTTATTCCTTTTGCTTCTGGTTGCTGCTTCAATGTTCTATCTGTCCTTCGTATACAGTTGTTGCTGACCCCGTCATAAACACGGGAGTGCCCGCGCCTTGCCAGCGTATAATCAGCTGGCCACCGGGTAAGCTTACCTCGACTTCATCATCAAGCCAACCACGCACAATACCTGACACCACAGCAGCACAGGCACCTGTGCCACATGCCAGCGTCTCACCTGCGCCACGCTCATAGACACGTAGCCGAATATGCCGGCGATCCACACATTGCATAAAACCAACATTCACCCGCCTGGGAAATCGCTCATGGGACTCCAATAATGGCCCGAGCTTTGCGACTGCGGCTGTATCTATATTATCTACCTTCAGCACCGCATGTGGATTACCCATTGATACGGCGCCAATTTCAAGCGTCTCACCCGCCACATCCAGCAGATAAGTATCGGCTTGTTGTTCGGCAATAAATGGTAATGCAGCAGGAGCAAACACCGGCTCACCCATATTGACTTCGACCAGCTCTCCTTGCAGAACCGTCAGCGTGATTAAGCCTGAACTGGTTTCAACCGGAATCACTTTGGATGCCGTCAGTGCTTTTTCGGTCACAAATCTGGCAAAACAACGCGCGCCGTTACCGCACTGCTCGACTTCGCTGCCATCGGCATTGTAAATACGATATAAGAATTCTGCCCGACTGGTTTTAGGTCGTTCAACTAATAACAACTGATCAAAGCCTATGCCAAATCGACGATCTGACCATTGCCTGATTTTGTCAGGCGTCAAAACCAGATTTTGATTAATGGCATCAATCACCATAAAGTCATTACCCAGACCATGCATTTTTGTGAATTTAACTATCATGGCGAAAATATAACACATAAGTATTTGTTTTTATGAACAAATATCTCAACAGCGAGGATATTTTTCTTAGCGGCTTAGCTTTCAAAAAATAAGCGATGGATTCTTTAGCCGCAAGTTCAGGCGGCTGTATTTTTTGCTGCTTTGCTGACTAAATATCAGGCTACAAATAAATCTGACAATAGCCGTCATTTTCGATAGCTGAACAGGCCTTTTTGATGCTGACTGATTTATACGGTAACTCATAGTCATGCCATAGCATTTTTATTGTATTACTAAAGAAAATAGCGATTTACTTTTATCCTTATTCTTTTTTGCTATATATAAAATCACAGCTAACAGATGCGACTTACTCTGTCAGCTCAGCAATGAAAGTATATGGGGTTTTTCTAATATAACTTTGTCTACTTTTTAAAGACCAATAACTATTGGAAGATAACGATTTGCAATGGTATATTCATCTTCCACACAAGACCATAATTCATAATTATGAATAATAAAATTTTTGGTCATTCCTGCGGATTATCCGTATTGAGAGCCAATACAACCACAATTATCGAGGATTTTTCTATATGAAAATGTTATTTCGTACTTTATTAGCCGTTCCATTGGCACTTGCAAGCATGCAAGCTATGGCGGCTGATTACACCATCAAGTTGTCACACGTTGTTTCAGCTCATACACCGAAAGGTCAGGCGGCCGATCTTTTTGCTAAGCTCGTTGAAGAGCGCACTAAAGGCCGGGTAAAAGTTGAAGTTTTTCCTAACTCACAACTTTATAACGACAATAAAGTATTAGAAGCCATGCGTTTAAGCGGTAGCAAAACTACCGGCATCATGGCTGCACCTAGCCTGTCAAAGTTTGTTAAATTTTCAAAAACACTGCAAACATTTGATCTGCCTTTCCTGTTTAATAACACAGATGATGTGCATAAACTGGTCGACTCACCGCTTATGACGCGCCTGACTAAAGGCCTGGATAAGAAAGGTTTACGTGCCTTGACAGTTTGGGACAATGGCATGAAAGTTTTCTCAATCAAAGCGGATAAGCCACTGCGCAATATTCCTGCTGACTTTACCGGTAAAAAATTCCGTATCCAGTCATCTAATATCGCAGCCTCTATGATTGAGCATCTGGGTGGCACACCACAAAAACTACCATTCAAAGAAGTTTACACAGCATTAGGCCAGGGCGTTGTCGATGGTCAGGAAAATGCATGGTCGAATGTTCACTCGAAGAAGTTCTATGAAGTTCAGGATTACATTTCAGTAACAAACCACGCTTACCTGGGTTATCTGGTTGTTGTTAGTGATGAATTCTGGAGCAACCTGCCTGCCGATATCCGTAACACTGTCAGCGGTGCATTAAAAGAAGCCACTGAAGCTAACCGTAAATTTGCAGCGATTGCTGACAAAGGTGACCGCAAGAAAATCGAAGATGACAAGTACGCTAAAGTTGTTGAGCTGACTGATGCAGAACGTGCTGCATGGCGCCAGGCAACTGCACCAGTATGGACTGAGTTCCGTGATGAAATCGGCGCTGAGCTGATTGATGATGTGAAGAAACTGCTGGGCCGTTAATCTACCTTTCCAGTTACTGGAATCTCAGGGGGTGATTTTTTACCCCCTGACTTTTAAGCTAAAAAAAATACTATGCTAACTTTAAATCGTTATATCGATCTGTTTGAAAAATACAGCATTACCATTCTCTTTGCTGTTGCCACACTGATATTATTTACTAATGTGGTTTTACGTTATTTCTTTGACACCGGTCTGATCTGGGCATTAGAGCTGGTTCAATACCTGTTTGCCTGGGTGGTTCTGGTTGGTGCTGCACATGGTGTTAAAGTCGGCATTCATCTCGGCATTGATATTTTGCTGATTAAAATGTCGAAATCTCTGCGTAAAAAAACCCTGATAGTTGCTATCCTGTGCTGTATTAGCTTCGTTGCAATCGTCGATTACAATGCGTTTATCTATACCTTTAAAATTTATCAATGGGGCGACATTACTGAAGATTTACAAATACCACAGTGGATACCTTATCTTGCCATTCCGGTTGGTTTAAGCCTGATGTTGTATCACTTCCTGACTCTGGGCTGGGAAATCATTACCGATCAACGCGACACAATTCACACCAATGAAGCCGACGCCGCTATGGAAGAAATAGACTAATGACAATTGCACTGCTCTTTATTGGCCTTTTAATCTTACTGCTGATTGGTGTACCGATTGCCGTCAGTCTGGGTTTAAGCAGCCTCTCATATTTAATGCTGGCAACCGATGATTCTCCAACCATCATTGCACAAAAATTATTCGACACAATGGAACACACCACCTTACTGGCGATTCCATTCTTTATCCTGTCATCACACTTCCTGACCACCGGCGGTGTATCAAACCGCCTGGTCGAGTTTGCAAAATCACTGGTTGGCTGGATGCACGGAGGTCTGGCGATGGCAGGTGTTGTCTCATGCATGCTGTTTGCCGCTATTTCCGGCTCATCACCGGCGACCGTTGTCGCGATAGGCTCTATCTTAATTCCAGGCATGATCAAAGCCGGTTATGACAAACGCTTTGCGGTAGGTGTTATTGCCACAGCCGGCAGTATGGGTATCTTAATTCCACCGTCCATTCCGATGATTGTATATGCCGATGCGGTGGAAGAGTCTGTTGGTAAGATGTTCATTGCCGGTATTTTACCGGGCATCCTGATGGGTGTTTTGCTAATGCTTGCAACCTGGGTCACAGCGCGTCATTTAAAGATGCCACGTGAGCCCTGGCAGGGATTTTCTCATATCTTCAAGACTTTTCGACACGCCTTCTCGGGTTTGTTTTTGATCGTCATTGTGGTCGGCGGGATTTATGGCGGGATTTTCACGCCAACAGAAGCTGCCGCGGTCGCTGCCGTCTACTCGGCCTTTATTGCACTCTTTGTGCATAATGATATGACCCTGAAAGACGTACCACAAGTGATGCTCGACTCCGCCAAGATGACTTCTGTTATTATGTTTATCATTGCCTGTGCAATGATCTTTGCGCATGTTCTAACCGAACAACAAGTACCACAAACCTTATCTCAAATCGTTATTGAACAAGACCTGAGTCCCGGTGCCTTCCTGTTTATGGTGAACGTCATTCTGTGGTTTGCCGGTGACTTTATGGAGCCTTCATCAATTCTGTTGATTCTGGCACCATTGTTCCATCCTATTGCACTGACGCTGGGCATAGACCCGATCCATCTGGGCATTGTAATGACCACTAACATGGAAGTCGGTATGATCACACCGCCGGTTGGTCTTAATCTTTATGTCGCAGCCGGCTTAACCGGTATGACACTGGGACAGGTAACACGTGCAGCCCTGCCTTGGATGGGGGTCATGATCGTCGCCTTAATCATCATTACCTATGTACCCTGGTTTAGCCTCTATCTTGTGAACCTACTGTACTAATTAGCTACTTCATTAGCTCAACAAACCCGCTACTCGTCAGACTAGCGGGTTTGTTGTTTTTGGATACATCGTTATGCTGCTTGAATTTAGTGCTTTACAAATTTTTCTGACCGCACTGATTTTTATCTGGTCTGGTTTTGTACGCAGCGGCCTGGGATTTGGTGGCGCGGCACTGAGCCTGCCCTTATTGCTCATCGTTTATGATCAGCCGATTTTCTGGATGCCCATTATTGGCGCCCATTTACTCCTGTTTTCTGCACTGACACTGCGGACCCGCCTGAGAAGCATCAGCTGGGAATACCTGTTACGTTCAATGCCGATCATCTTACCGACAACCATCGCCGGTGTCTTCGGGCTTATTAGCTTGCCCAATAAAATCATACTTATTTTTATTTATAGCGTCACGCTGTTCTACGCTATCATGTGGATGCTGCGCGTTACCATACACAGTTCAAACCGCTGGGTAGATCGCTTTTTACTGGCACTTGGCGGCTATATCGTTGGCACGTCATTAAGTGGCGCACCTTTGATCGTTGCGGTTTATATGAAAAATATCGCACCACAACATTTACGCAACACCTTGCTATTATTATGGTTTGTACTGGTTGGTATAAAAATGGCGACGTTCACCGTGTTCGACGTGGATTTACAGCTCGATAGCGCATTGATGCTAGTACCTGTTGCGGCTATTGGTCATATCATCGGTTTAAAACTGCATGATATGATTCTTGAAAAAGATCAGCAGTTTAAACGTGTTATCGGCGTTGCTTTGCTGGTGGTTTGTGTACTCGGACTGTGGAAAATTTTAAATAGCTAAACCTTTTTATCAGCGTCACTGGCTTTGCAGCTGCTCAATATACTGAATAAAATATATTCTGTAGCTGAAAGCATTTGTATTTATCTAGCTCATTTTCCATACAAGTATTCTGTTATTGACCGGCATCTCAATATCTTCCTGCAAAACAAAACCGGCCTTTTCTGCAAATACGGTCAGCTCTGACATGTCTCTGATACCACTTGCCTCATCTCTTTGTTTAAGCCAGTGATCAAAACGCGCATTACTTTCACTGCTGAACCGACCATCTTTATTAAACGGCCCGTAACAACAAAACAAAGCGTCTTTATTTAATAGTTTACCCAGCCCTGCAAATAGTTTTTCTACATGCAAAATCGACATAATATGCAATGTATTGGCGCTAAACACAGCATCATAATCAGCTGTTAGTCCCCAGTGTTGCTGTGCAACATCGAGCACCAGCGGCGCTTCAATATTGTCTAAACCGGCATCTTCTACCCAGATATTAACTCCCGCTACATTTTCTGCAAGTTCAGTCGGCTGCCATCGCAGATGCGACAGGTGCCTGGCAAAGTGCACCGCATGCTGCCCTGTTCCGCTGCCTATTTCGAGCACACAGTCTGAATTTGCATAAAGCACCATTAATTGCTCGAGAATAACCGTTTTATTTTCTTCAGATGACTGTGAAAATGGCTTAGTAGATTTCATGACTGTCCTGTTTATTAATGACGATAGACAGAACAGGCAAATAATCGTCGTTCTATATCGCGGATAACTTGAATATATTCTTCACTGCTTAAATTGCCATATTCAATTCTGAATTCTTCGGCCGTTAATCCTTCCTGCAGGCCACTGATATCCGCCATTATTTCATCTTCCGAACTTAGCTGACTCAGCCTGCTCTGTATTTCAACTGCTCTTGCCGGTGACTGTGCTAAGGTCGCCAGCTTATTACCGGCAATATCAGCCATCAGATCCACAAAACTAAACCCGCTGCCGCCGTTAGCATCTTTAAGCTCTTTCCTTAATCCTATCGCATTTGACCAGACAGAATCGCTCATCATATTAATGGCACTGCTGATAAGGTAGTGCTTTGTTAAATCACCACGGTCTTTCAGAGTAAGTTCAATTCTCGGGCGCACGGACAATGTCTCATCACTGACATATGACAGCGGATTTTTATTAATCGTATATGCTGCCAAAGTCAGTAAGGCAATTCGATTTTCTTCAACAGCCTGTTCATTTATCAGCGACCGCTTCTGTGCAAATGTAAAGATTGGCGCAACAACATTTATAACCGACTGTTCTTTTGTATCAAGCTCACTAAGTATCCTGTCCATTTCAAGCGCATAAGCACTGATACGCTCTCGCTGAACATCATCGACTGCCACTTTTTTTATGACACTTCTCAGCTTACTGTAATCGATGCGCTTAATCTGATAGTGAACTGTCATCGCAGAATCAGCGACATCAATACGCTTAACCAGTTTCCACAATAAATAATACGATGGATAGTGTTCTTTAATATAATCGGCAATGGCCGGTTGCAAATAATGCAGAACAACAGACGGCACCGATAAATGTCCTATGCTCATTTCATCAATCACAAAATATCTGGCATAACCAACACTCATTGTCAGTTTAATATTAATAAACTTTCCCAGCGGATTTGATGGTAAACGGTAGGACAGATCTGAATATATGATTCCCTTTTTTAAATTCACACTGGCGCGCAATTTGTTTTCTAAAAATTGATTTGCAAAGCGCAGCAAGTCATTCAGCTCACTGTCTGTTATTTGTAACTGCACCTTAGCAGCCGATACTACTTTTGCCGGTGAATTTTCCGAAGCAAGCTGTCGTATCCTCGCAACATCCTGATCAGTCAGTGGCAGCGGTGCCGGTACTGAGGCGCTATCATCAACTGAAATAAACACAGCACCGGCAAGCAGAACTAGCAAGCATAAAATCGTTATTACAATTGTGTAGAGTAAAGTTTTGATCATTTAATTGTCCATATAATCTGTTGATCACGAAAATATTTATTTTTTATATTTATTTAATTTTTCAGTAATGTCTGTCTGCTTAGTATTAATCGATCTTTTAAGATCATCCAGGCCGGCAACTGACTGCTCAATACTATCAATATCAGCTGCATACTTATTTTTAATTTTCAATGCCAGCTGATCTTCATAATCTTTTCTGATTTTTGCAAAGCTGGCACTGAGCTGTTTATTGATTTTATTATCAATATCAGAGTCGATCTTGATATCCGGTTTATTCAGCGTACCTTTCAGCTCGGCATTAATATTAAACTCGCTGATATTCAGCATGGCGGCCGTCACTAATGATGAAAAACTTTTGTCCGACGGGTCTTTTGTGCTATCAAATTTTACTTTTTTAAACCGTGCATCGACATCAGCACTTAATTTACCCGACTGTAAACTGGCTTTCGACCGCATATCCAGCATCGCCGTTTCCATTACCAACGGCAAGCTTGTACCGGCAGAGACTTCATACTGTCTTATATTTCGCTGATCAATATCATAATTTACAGCAAAGCGCGGAGCTTTCTTATCTCTAAGATCTAACACCGCACTCATTATCTCTGATTTGCTATGAATGAGATCTTTACCGCTTAGTTTTATCTCTGCCGGTTTATTATTGATTTTCTGATCAAAGGCAATATAACGGGCTTTGCCGTCAAACTTCCCTGCTGGCAGTCTTGCTGTAAAGCCCGCCTTTTTAATCAAAAACCCAGGCTGAGGGTCATTATCCTTAAATTCAACATACCTGCCCTGACCTCTGACAATCTGCTCCTCACTTGCTTCATCTGCTGCAACATAGGGGGCAATTTTTTTATACACATTTCTGGCCGATTCAATATAACCTGTAATCTCTTCACTAAAAAGAAGCCGGCTTATATTTGCAACACCGCCTGAATTCAGGCTGATGGAAGATTTTATTTTTTGCAGATCTTTACCCGGCATTTTTTTAGCCTGCGCATATAAAATATTTAGCTCATCTGAATCTTTTTTTAGTTTGTCTTTATCTTTTTTTATTTCCCGCAGTTCATCTGACACTTCATTTTTTAAATCTTTGAAATCTTTAAGCGCCTGCAGTTTCTCTTTTGCACTGCCGCTTTTAATGTTTGTTTTAACGGTATTATAACGACTGCTATATCCATCCCACTTGTTTTTATCACTGACTCTTGACTCTATATCAGCCCAGCTTACTTTCGTTTGTTTTGCTTTTTCATTAACAGCTTTAAATGCATTCTCTGTATCCAGGCCTGTTTTATTAATGAGCTCATCCATATCCGGCATCGTTAAAGATGAGGCACCCATAAAGCCGTTGCCCGCATCTGTTTCTGGCGTCTTCTCCTCTTGAGTCTGATCTTCTTCAACAAAGACTGCACCGGCCTGCATTCGCTGAGTGGCAAACTGAATATTGTCCAGCTGTAGCTCATTAACAATAAAGCGTCCTCTTAACAGTGAGCGGGTATCGACTTCAAGCACCGCCTTACTGATCTCCAGTGAATTCTCAAGCGGATTTTCATTATTAGTTACCTGAATCTTATCGAGTTTAATAACCAGGGGATTAAACGCGACGGCTGCTTCATTAATATTTACTTCTGCGCCATTTAGCGAGGACAACTGTGACTGCAGAATCATTTTGCTGATGCTGGCAGAGAATAACACCAGCGTTAAAACACTTAGCAATGCAAGGCTAAGTAGTATGATCAGGCCTTTTGTTCTTATCAGATTCATCTTAACTAACCCGCTCTGCCACTGCTGTTAACTTTCCTAACAGTTTCGACTGACTTATGTACTGAAACAAGCGCGAGCTTTTCCAGTGTTTTTCAATCGCCACCCTGTATCGCTTAATCAAAAAATTTGAAAGTAGAAATAAAGGTATAAAAGCGGCCAGTGATATCACTAAACTGCCCATATTCAGGGTATTGTTAAACCGTAACAGGTACCAGAAACTATTGTTATACATCCAGCTAAACAACGAATTCAGTTCTGCAACTGATAACACTGCACTGCCAAGCTGAAGCAGCAGCGGATCTAACAGATAGGCAATAATGCTGATCAGTCCTGCTGACAGCATCAGCACCGACAGATTCGCCCGCAAGATGATCAGCAAAACAACGGCCAGCAATGCTTGTATTGAAATCGCAGGCGACAACCCCAGTACAAAACCCAGACAGATCCCAAGACTCAACTGAGCCGGCTCGATGTCTGAGCTCATTAGTCTAATTATCTTTGCAAAAGACGATATCATTATTTATCCTCTGGTCTTATTAGTGAGTCTGCAGTGATTTATCAAAATACTAGAGTAAAAGCAGCTGATTATAATGCTTAATCTTAGACGACAGCTTAGTAAAGTAAACGCCCGCATTTTATCAGTTTGAAGCAGGGCTCTAAAGTGCATTATATACACCTGAAATTGCCGATTCCGATAACAGGGAGGTATTTTCCGATTATAACGACTAAAATAAGCTGATATCTCATATATAATTGATCTTCAGAGGTCAATCCATCAGCTTGTTTTACAGACCATTTTTTTTGCCTGTCAAAGTGTATTTAGCCATGAAGTTCTTACAATTTGTATTCACATTACTCATCATTTCAGCAATCTCGCTTAACTGCCGGGCCGAAGAACTCTCTCGCGAGCAAATAAAAGGCCTTGATGAACAGGTACAGGACATTAAAAAAGATGTTCTGGCCATCTCAGCGGAATTAACCTTGCTGGAGGAAAAACTGCTCTATCCCTCTAATACACAGGTTTCCATTTTTATATCCGTGGCCAAAGACAGCCAGTATACCCCTGATGCAGTACAAATTAAGATCGACGATAAGGATGTTGCCCACCATATCTATAGCTATAAGGAAGTCGGCGCCTTACAAATGGGCGGCGTACAACGTGTCTACACTGGTAATATCCGCGGTGGTGAGCATAAACTGGATGTGAGTGTCATCGGCCAACAGGCAGGGAATGACGCATATAACAGCAAAAAGTCATTCACCATAACAAAGAAAGTGGGCGCAAAGCTGGTCGAAATACAGCTAGGCTCCGGTTCAGCCTTAATTCAAATTAAAGAAAGATAGCTCATGAATCGCTTCATGATGATGCTGGCCATGGTAACAGCCCCTGTTATAGGCGCAGCACAGGTCCCAGCTGCCGAAAAAACCGATTTATACTTTAGCGAAGGCCTGTATTACGCCTATCAGGGCAATTATTTTGATGCCATCAGCCGGCTTGATGCTGAACTTGGCCAATACCACGGGCTTGATGAACCGGAATTAAATTCATTACACTACTACATTAATAATGCCGAATTTTCCATTGGCGATTTCGAGCTATATTACCGTATGCATAAGCGGGCCGGGCGGGCCATCAAGTCCGTTATAGAAGGCGATGTTGAAGACAGCATAAAAAATGAAGCCGCTTACCGGCTGGCAAAAATATTTCATGAAAAACAACAAGCTAAGGAAGCTCTGGACACTGTCCAGCGGATAACAGGTGCTGTTCCGGACACCATTAAATACGACCTGGCTTTACTCAAAGCGCAGATTTATATCTCCAACAAACTCTTCAAAGAAGCCATCTCGTTACTGGCTGGTATTCAGCATGATACTGAAGTGGCCGGTTTTGCAGCCTACAATCTGGCGCTCGCTTTTATTGGTAATAATGAAATTGATAAAGGTTTGTCACAGCTCGACACCGTCGGCCAGATAAGCTCAAATGATCTGGCTGTACTGGGTATAAAGGATAAGGCCAATCTGGTTCTCGGCTATAAACTGATGGAAAACGATAAACCCGAGCAAGCCAAGAAATACTTCCAGCGTATCCGTTTAAACGGCCCCTTCTCAAACCGCGCCTTGCTCGGTTTAGGCTGGGCTGATATAGCTGCACAAAACTACAAGCGTGCCCTCGTGCCATGGACCATGCTGAGTAAAAGAGCACCGACAGAGTCATCGGTGCAGGAAGCCTTATCCGGCTTACCGTTTGCTTACGGTAAGCTAGAAGCGCATGGCAGGGCCGCAATTTTATACGGCAACGCACTTGAAACCTACAGTCAGGAACTCGTCAAACTGGATGCCTCCATCAAAAGTATCCGTGAAGGCAAGTTCCTCGAAGCCGTTGTCAGGGAGGAATTTAACAAGGATAAAAACTGGCTGATTAACCTGCGTGATTTACCGGACAGCCCGGAAACGCACTATTTAATGCAATTGCTGGCATCAAACGACTTTCAGGCATCTCTAAAAAACTATTTTGACCTGGTCCAGCTCGGTAAAAAAATACTGTCATGGGATGGTTATCTGGACTCTTATGATGAGATCATTGCAAAACGTAAGAATTACCTGACACCATTATTCCCTTCGGTACAGGATCAGTTCCGTGCTCTCGACTCACGGATGAAGCTGCGACTGACACAACAAGAAAAAATCACCAGCCGGCTCAATAACATGCTGATTGCACCAAGGCCTGATTTTCTGGCCACGGCTGATGAACGAATTGCGATGAATAAAATATACGCGCTGGAAAAACAACTCGCTAAAACTAAATCCCCCGACAAACAGGCCAGCGAGCGACTACAGCGTTTAAAAGGCGTGATTAACTGGAACATTGAAACACAATATCAGGCCAGATTCACCGAAGCTTATAACAGCTCTCGCTCACTTGATGAGGGCTTTGTTAAATTAAACGGGATTTATCGCTCTTTTGTCAGAACCCGCCAGGCCGCCACACAAAGTTACATCGGTTATGACGCGAGCATCCGCCAACTACGGGTGCGCATCAAAGCCGCCGATGAACGAATTAAGTTACTGCTTTCCCGGCAAGGTTACATGCTGGAAAAAATGGCCATACAGGAATTACAGGTCAGTCGCAAACGTATCGAAGAACTGCAGATTAAAGCCCGCTTCGCACTGGCCGAAAGTTATGACCGTGCGCTTAAAGCCAAACAAAAAGCCGAACTTGAAAAAGCACTTAAAGAAAATGAAGCTCAGTCCGCACCGGTTATCGATAAAGGTGAGAAAAAGTGAAGCCGTTAAAAGCGACATTTATTTTCAGCCTGGCCTTTGTAAGCGCCTGCTCCAGCATTGATAAAAGAACCATAGAAGGTCTGCTTGATGTTGAAATAGAAGTCAAAGATGTTGATATTCAGGGTGGCGCGCAAAAAGCCATGCAAAGCTATCAGCAGTTCCTCGAAAGCACACCTGATTCGGCAATGACACCGGACGCCATACGCCGTTTAGCCGATCTTAATATCGAACAGGAATACGGTGTCATCAACGACACTGAAAAAACATCACTCAGCCAGCCTGAAATAGCAAAAATCAGTCCGGCAGAAGCGGCGACATCAAACCCAGCCACAGACAAAACTTCAACTGCCGAAGACAAAGCCGGTAGCACAAAAACGGCAGGTGACTCAGCAACTAAAGCAGCCATCACAGGCCCTAAAGAAAAAGACCAGCCGCTGATTCTTGCCGATGGTTCAAACCTTGAAGACCTGCAAACCGAGGGCGCACAAAAGGCCATAGCGCTGTATTTAAAGCTACTGAAGAAATTTCCGGACTACGAGCGCAATGACCAGGTGCTTTATCAGTTATCACGCGCCTATGAAGAAACAGGGCAGGTTGAAGAAGCCATGCGGGTAATGAACCGGCTGATCAAAGAATACCCTCTTTCACGGCACTTCCCTGAAGTTCAGTTCCGTCGGGGCGAATACTTTTTTACCCGCAAGAAATTACTTGATGCCGAAGACGCTTATAAGTCACTGATAGACACCGGTAAAGGCTCGGAATATTTTGCGCTTGCACTCTACAAGCTGGGCTGGACATTTTACAAACAGGAATTATACGAAGAAGGCCTGCATAATTTTATCGGCCTATTAGATTACAAACTCAGCACCGGCTATGACTTTGAATCCAGCACTAATGATGCTGAAAAAAAACGTCATGAAGACACTTACCGGGTTATCAGCTTAAGCTTTTCAAATCTCGGCGGCCCGGATGCCGTGATCAGTTATTTCAATAAGTTCGGTTCCAGAAGCTATGAACATGAAGTCTACGCACAACTGGCTGAGCATTACCTGATCAAACGCCGTTATAGTGATGCCGCGAAAACATATAATGCGTTTATCGAGCATAATCCTTTCAGTAAATCATCACCTCACTTTAGTATGCGGGTGATTGATATTTATCAGAAAGGCGGTTTCCCGCGGCTGGTTATTGAAGCCAAAAAAGCCTACTCTGTTACTTATGGTTTGCGTGCTGACTACTGGAAGTATTTCAACCCGTCACAGCATGAAGATGTTATTGCCTACTTAAAGAAAAATATTATTGACCTTGCCAATCACTATCACGCACTCTATCAAAACAAACGTTTGCGGGACAAGCGACCGGCTAACTTTAAAGAAGCCTCACACTGGTACAGAGAATTTCTTCTTTCGTTTCCTAAAGATGAAGAATCCGCTGGTATTAACTACCAGCTGGCCGATTTATTCTTAGAAAACAAAAACTTTTTACTGGCCGCCGTCGAATATGAAAAAACCGCATACGACTACAAGTTAAACGAAAAATCATCCGAAGCCGGATATTCTGCCGTTTACGCTTATAGCCAGCATTTAAAGGTTGTCTCTGCCTATGAAAAGCTGACGATCAAACGTCAGGTAATCCGTACCTCGCTTAAATTTGTAGATGTCTTCCCGCAGCACAAAAAAGCTGTAAGCATCCTCGCAGCCGCTGCAGATTACCTGTATGAGCTGAAAGACTTTCAGCTGGCGATCAATGCCTCGCATAAGCTGATCAAGAACTACCCGTCTATTGAGCAGAAGCAGTTACGCTCTTCATGGCTGGTTATTGCCTACGCCTCTTTTGATTTGCTTATTTACAATGATGCAGAAACCGCTTTCATTAATGTGCTCGCTATCCGCCTTAAAGATGAAAGTAAAAAACAGCGCCTTGAGTTACAGGAAAACCTGGCAGCTGCCGTCTATAAGCAAGGTGAACAGGCCGTCAAACTTGAGGATTATGCACTGGCTGCCAGTCACTTTTTACGCGTTGGCCAGTTAGTACCGCATTCTAAAATACGCTCAACGGCAGATTACGATGCCGCGACCGCCTTTATCCAGCTAAAAGACTGGCCACGTGCCGCTGAAGTACTGGTTGCCTTCAGAAAAGCCTATCCAAGCCATAAGCTGCAAAAAGAAGTTACCAAGAAAATGGCTTATGTTTATCAGGAGAATAAAGAATACAACAACGCCGCAAGAGAATATGAACGCATTGCGCGTGACACGCTCGATAATGACATTCGACGCGAATCACTATTAACTGCTGCCGACCTTTACCAGAAAGTACCTGACCAGCAAAATGAACTGCGTATATACATCAGCTTCGTTAAGCTGTTTCCAAATCCGGTGGAAGACTCACTTGAGATCAGTAATAAAATTGCGACCATATATAAATCAACTAATGACCGTGAAAATTACTTAAAAACCCTTAAGCACATTATTGCCGTCGACGCGAAAGCCGGAAAACAACGTACAGATCGTACACGTTATCTTGCCGGCATGGCACAGCTGGCTGTGATAGAGCCGCTGTACACAAATTTTGTGGCACTTAAACTGGTTAAACCCTTCAAGAAGAATCTGAAGAAAAAACAAAACCAAATGAAAGCGAATATTAAGCGCTACAATAATCTGGTTGACTACGGTGTCGGCGATGTAACTGCTGCTGCCACCTATTATATTGCCGAGACTTATTACAACTTTAGCCGTTCACTGATGGAGTCTGAGCGTCCTGCCAAACTGTCGGATCTGGAGCTGGAACAATATGAAATCATTCTGGAAGAGCAGGCCTATCCGTTTGAAGAAAAAACGATAAATATCCACAAGAAAAACATCGAGCTCTTATCGGTCGGCGTGTATAGCCAGTGGATAGATAAGTCACTGAAAAAGCTGGGGCAACTGGTACCGGGACGATATGCCAAATACGAAGAAAGTAGCGGCGTGTTGAACTCTATGCTGAGCTATACCTACATTGTTAAAAAATTAGCGCCGGTAAAACCCGCCACAGAGGCGCCCGTCACTGATAAGACGGACACGGCACAAAGCGGCGTTAGTGATAAGGAGCCAACTGCAGAGGTGAATCAACAAACAGCGGCTCCAGCTATTAATGAGCCCGTCAACGATGAAGCTAAAGTGCCAGCTGATGCCGCTGTTAACAATAACGCGACAAATGCTGAAACGGAAGTTAAAGCAGACGCTCCTGCAACTAAAGAGCCCGCAGCGACTGTCACTGACAGTCAGCAAACCGATGAAAACTAAACATAAGGCCTGTTTTATCAGGAATATATGCATATTAGTCACTAATTACTCACATTAGAGTAATATCTAATATAATTAATTAGTTACTGACCAAAAGTAACGATATGGACACCGACACACTTGAAACATCACTATGCTTAGTTTAATTAAACATCGCCGTAAGCCACTCAGCCTGCTATTAATGACAAGCCTGCTGAGCGCCTGCATGGTCGCAGAAGTTAAGCAGGAAGCTGACGATGAACGTGATATCGTTATTTCAGAAGAGTACGGTGTTGATGCTGATGTCACACAAAAATTTAACCAGGCTGTTGAACTCATTGGCCAGAAACAATACGAGAAAGCAGTTACTTTGTTAACCGATGTAACCGCCCGAACCGACAAGCACAGTGCCCCTTATGTTAATCTGGGTGTGGCCTATGCAAAACTTGGAAAAATTGATGAAGCCGAAGAAAACTTGCTAAAAGCTCTAAAAATCAACCCGCTTCATCCGGTGACGAATAATGAGCTGGGCATAGTTTATCGTCAGCGCGGACGTTTTGAAGATGCCAAGAAGGCTTATCAAGCCGTCATCAGCCGTTACCCAAGATTTCTTCCTGCTATCAGAAACCTTGGCATATTATGTGATATTTTTATGAATGATCTTGAATGTGCTATAGAACAATATGCTGCCTATTTAGAATATTCTCCGGATGAGAAAAATATTCAAATCTGGCTGACTGATCTTCAACGCCGCGCGGGTAAAAACTAATGTCTTTAAAGCTGTTACCACTTTTCGCAGTTATTATATCGCTGCTGACTGTTACTGCTCAGGCTGAGGAAGTAAAATCACTGTCCGGTATTTCCATAATCGGTAATAAAGATGCGCCTAAGTCGCTTTATATTGTGCCGTGGAGAAGTGCCGAATTAGGTATGGAGTCCGATTTGAACTCAAGTTTACTGAATGAGGGCCTGCATCCCATCGATAAAGACGTGTTTTTAAGAGAACTGGATTTTTATCAAATCAGTAAATCAAAATGATTTAACCTTATCTATTTAATATATTAAGAGGAATAAAGATGGAGTTTATTAATACAATAATCTCATTCATACAGGACGGTGGTACTTTTATGTACCCGATACTGGTGGTATTTGCGATTGGCGCTGCAATTGCAATGGAAAGAAGTATCAACCTTTCTATTGTCAGAAAGAAAAACATTAAAGTTTGGGATGAGATTAATCCGGTAATGGCTGAGCATGACTTTGACAAAGCCAGAGAAATGACCACCGGTGATAATTCTGCCATCGCCACACTGATCAGTATGGGACTGGCCAGAGAGGGCACTGTGCGCCGCCGTGACGATATCGAAATCGGCATGGAAGAAGCCATGCTGGAAATCACTCCGCAGCTGGAAAAACGCACCGCTTATGTTGCGTTGTTAGCCAATATATCGACCCTGCTGGGCTTACTTGGAACCATCATGGGACTGATCGAGGCCTTTACCGCGGTTGCTAATGCAAACCCGGCTGAAAAAGCGGACATGTTATCTGCCAGTATTTCGGTAGCGATGAACACCACGGCCTTTGGTCTGATTGCAGCGATTCCTTTACTAATTTTTCATGCGTTCTTAATCTCCAAAACCAGTGATATTACAAATAGTCTTGAAATGGTTTCGGTAAAAACACTGAACTACATTACTGATTCTGCAAGACGTCAGGGGTAGGTACTGATATGTCCCGTGCTCGTCGTCGTAAAGGTCTGGATAAAGAACCACCGGAACTGGATATCACCACCTTCCTGAATCTGATGGTTGTATTGATTCCATTTTTGCTGCTTTCTGCTGTTTTCTCTCGCATCACGATAATGGAGCTTGATGTTCCAACAGCCGGTGTTGGTGGTGCTAAAAATGAAAAGCCCACACTGGAGCTGGAAGTTATAGTACGCAAAAAAGTGATCGAAATCAGTAACGGCAAAGGTGTTGTTGCCCGCATGGCCAACATTGACGAGAAATATGATATTGAAAAATTATCGGACTACCTGCAAAAAATTAAAAAAAATTACCCCGATAAAACTGACGCTATCATCTTGATGGAACGCACGCTTGAGTATGAACATTTAATTACAATTATGGATGTTGTACGAAGTGCTTCTTATAAAGACATGACAAATCCGGCCTCACCAATGACCAAGCAAACCATTCTATTTCCACATATCTCAGTTGGCGATGCCCCATGAAAGTTTCCCGCCGCATGAAGCGGATGTCTTCAACCAACAAGCATAAAGCAGGAGGGCTAAGCCTTGTTTCATTAATGGATGTATTTACCATACTGGTATTCTTCCTGCTGACCAACTCATCATCTGATGAAGTGTTAACTAACCCGAAAGAAATTGCCTTGCCGGAGTCGTCGATAGAGACCAAGCCACGCACCACGATTGTCATCTTTGTCGGCGCTGAAACCATCCTGGTACAGGGTGAGATCGTGATGTTAACGGCGGATGCACTCGAGCAAAAAGCAGAAATTCTCAGGCCGGTAAAAGACAAACTACTGGCGCAAAAAGACAACGTAATTGGTGTCTCTACAAAGGCTATTGCCGAGAGCACCGAGGTTACCGTGCTGGCTGATAAAAAGGTACCTTTCTATTTGCTAAAGAAAATTATGACGACAAGTACCAGTTCAGGGTATGAAAAAATCTCCCTGGCGGTAATCCAGAAAGCAGCTAAAAGCTAGAGTGATATTGTGACGACCTTAGCTTCATCAAAACAACAGGACTTAGACAGCCAGATTCAGCAGGCTACACGTGAGCACGAGCAGTTAAAGCAAAAGCTGCTGACTGTAGAAACCGAGCTTGAAGACAAACTCGGCCAGCTTTCAGACTATCAGCAACTGATTGAAATCAGCAACCAGCTTGAACAGTTACACAGCTCCGGTGCCGGCCAGCTTTTCTGGGAAGGATTGTTTTCAAGCGAGCAGGAACTGATATCACATATTGCTGTACTGCGTAAAAAAGCAAGCGACTACGATGCCGCCATCGAAGCCATCAGACAGAAAAAACTGGACGTAGAACACAAGATTAAAGATGTCATTCACAAAATGGCATTTCTTGAGGAAGATCTCCAGTTACTGCAGGAACTGGAAGCTGACAAAGAAAATGACTTTAATGTTACCCGTGATATAGACAGACTCCCGCACCGGGAAACCATCATGCCATGGAGCGGTACCAAAGAAGATCAGAGACGAATCCGCTCTTTTTTGTTGCTGGCCATTATATTCAGCATCTCATCCGCTCTGCTTATTCCTTTATGGACTCAGCCCATTCCTGATAAAGATGAAGTAGTTAAAATACCTGAGCGCCTGACTAAATTTATTGAGAAGAAAAAGGAAAAAGAAAAACCCAAGCCTGAAGCTAAAACGCAGAAAAAGGCTGCCTCATCCGATACCAAGCCAACTGAAAAGGAAACCAAGAAAGCGCGTGAAAAAGCTGCTAATTCTGGCCTGCTGGCTTTCAAAAATAACTTTGCCGATTTAATGGATGATGCAAGCGAGTCTAAACTCGGTGCCAGTGCAAAACTATCAAACAGTGGCTCTAAAGCGAAATCCACAGCGCGCTCACTGATATCGAACCAGGCTAAGAGTGGCAGCGCCGGTATTAATACGGCCTCTTTGTCGCGTGAAGTCAATGATGCCGGTAAAAACATCGGTGCAGTTGCCTTCTCGCGGGTGACCAGCGAAATAGGCGTCGGTGATGCAGATGACAGGCCACTAACTGATGGCCCGGGTCCGTCGCGTACGGATGAAGAAATTCAAATCGTCTTCGACCGTTACAAGGCTGTGTTATACCGTATCTATAACCGCGAGCTGCGTAAGAACCCAACCCTGCAAGGCAAAATGGTTTTACGCATTACGATTATGCCGGATGGTTCCGTATCGGCCTGTAAGGTTGAATCAACCGACCTCGATTCAGCCGTATTGTCTTCGAAAATCACGCAGCGCGTAAAAGGCTTTAATTTCGGTGCTAAAGACGGTGTTGCCAAGATAACGATTCTTTACCCGATAGACTTCCTGCCTGCCTCATAAGTCCCGGCTATTGGGATGAGGCAGTCAGAGATAAGATTTAATATCTTTTATCTGATTTGTAAACCGCTGCTATAGCAAGCCTACCTGACTGATATACCCGTTCAGGTGGCTTACTACTTTAGCCGCTAGTAATTCATACACCCATCAAACAAACAGTACAGATAATCAGATTAAAATTGCTGAATCGTACTTCCTGATCAAGACTGATCTATATTAACTAATACATTGTGAAGTTTATTCACGTATTTAAGCGCAGATATTAACTGTCGCCTGAATCTAAAATTACAGCTGGTAACTACTTCTCTGTATTGTTAATAACCAGGATGACTCGCTACTAGCTACTCAGTAATGTATCAATATGGAATTCAAAGGTTACGCTTTTGAAAGTTGATGTTATAAAAATAGTTCGCTACTCACTCAGTACCTGCTTTATTGCACTCGGTTCACTGTTGTTTGCCGCTAATGCAGTGGCTAATGTCGTCAATTGTTCGACCGACCCCAATACCATTTCCGGCATTATTAGCTACGACTTAAGCGCCAATAACAGTTACTGTGAGCTCTGCGGTACGGGTCAGATACGCCTGCTGGTGACCAACCCTTCACATGTTGATATGGCCAACTTTGAGGTCACGCACGACTTTTTATCTTCCGGTCTTGAATACGTTCCCGGCTCCACTATCGGTGGCAGCGACCCTGTCATCAACGGCACACAACTTACCTGGACTAGCGCACAACTGCCGGCACTTGCGCAGATTGATGGTATTAATCAGCATAGCAACTACAACTCCGTAGAGATTATTTTTCAGCAGCGCAGTATTGCCGGCACTGAAGAAAACCTGATCAGCGCCAACAGAACCATCAGCGCCAGCGCAACCTATGATTATTGTCCGGTTAATACCAATGTGCCTTCCACAGCCAGTAGCGGCCCGGTACTGCTGCCATTGCTTGAGCCTCAACCCAATGTGGTGAAACTTGGGCGCAATACCGATGCCGCTCAGGCAGCCGGCTCCTATGCCAATATTGTATACGGCAATATTAACGATGATGTAATCTGGCGTATTCAGATTAACAATACCGGCTCGGCTGATCTGCAGGACCTTAAGTTTGATGAGCTGATGCAAAATGGTAATTTTCAAACCAATTTTGCCTGTAGCACCGAAGCCGAAGCCAGCAGTATCGCAGCCGCTGATGGTGCAGGCCCGGTGGGCAACTGTGTGGCCGCCGGCAATTCCATCACTGACTTTTTTGTGGACGACCCTTTTGGAACGCCAGCCAATGATGAACCGAGCAGTTTTGTTGATGTGCCGCAGGGTGGCAGCACCTTTATCTACTTGGTAGGCAAAATTACCAACTCATGTAATAGCAACACCACTAACACTGTTTCAAATGTGCAATGGGGCTGTGAAGTCAATCCGGCAGACGGCGGCATCAGTCAAACCTCCAGCGGTCAGGCTGTGGCCAGCTCCAGCACCACGCTGAGTACACTGGTACAAAATAATGGCCTGGTGATACAACGCGCGCTGACCGGCCTTAACACCGCCCAACCGGTTGGAACCCGCGGCCTGATGACCATCACACTGAGCAATTCCAGCGGCGGCAGTATAAAAAATATCAAACTGCGTGATGTATTACCGGCAGAATACGTGGTGGACTCTACTTTTACCCCAACCATTACTGTGACGCCTCAGTTTGCTGCCTACAATGGCATGATCGATACCATCAACTGGACCAATCCGGTAGCCGGCACTTTTCCTCTGGTCAGCAGCGACCCGGCAGATCCTCTGGCCAATACCGCGCCAGAGTTTGATTTAGTCAGCTCAACCGTGCACCCCGATCATGCGGATCAGATCAATATGTTACGCCAGGGTGACGTCGCCGTTGTCACTTTCAGGGTAGTGATGATCCCACCGGCTTATTTTGACAATAATGCCAATATTGATGTACGGGTTGAAAATACCGCTGACAGCACAGACCCAGCCAACAGCAGCACACTGGCGAATCAACTGTTTGTAACCTTTGAGAATTTTTGTAGCCCCGGGGTTTTACAAAATCCCTCGTCTTACCCTTATGCTGATAATTTCCTTTCTGACCCCGAAGACCTCGATATTGATATTACCGGCACCGAGTTAATCTTTATCTTAACCAATGACGTCACGCAACCACTGCCACTACAAATCTCACTGAGCAATAACGGTGGCCATTATGCCGATGACTACAGTGCCTACATCACCTTTGGTGCCACCATGGAAGTAATTACCTGGCCAGCCGGCTGTGCTGCCACCACTAACCCGCCAGCACTGGAAGTGTGGGATGACCCGGCCGACCTCCCAGCCAGTGCCACGGTTTATCAATGCACCAGCGCCGGTATCGGAACAATAGCTCCCGGCCAAACCCGTAACCTGAATTTTGAAGTGGTGAAAACCACCGACCCTGCACGGCTGAATGCAGATGATTTATCATTGCGTGCCGATGTGGTGGGTGAAGTCACCCTCAGTGATGGCAGCCTACTGTGGTTCCCAACACCCGATACTGCGACCATTAGCAACCGTGCCAACAACTATTCACTGGATTCCGTACGCGCCAGAGTGATTGGCTTTAACCTCTCTAAAAACATAATCGGCAACTGCTCTGAAAATATCCCGGCAGCCCTCAATCCAGATTCTCAGGTTCAAATCGGTGAAGAGTGCAGCGTTAAAATAGACACCGGTGGCTGGTTCGGTTTTCAGACCCCGGGCTTTACTTATATTGCAGTACAACGCATACAGGTGGTTGACCAGTTGCCCGATGGTCAGGCTTATATTTCTTCTACTGATCCGTCATTAACCAGTAGTGCCAACATCAGAGGTATCAGCCTTAATCCGGCTGCGCTCAGCGCGCTGGATGAAGGCTGGTTTGACTGGACCTTTAATCAGCTGGTACCGACAGAACGCATCACGGTAAAAGATCAGTGGTTTGTGGTCAATGCCACTTCCCGAATATTAAATAAGCCAATAGACAGTGTCGCCTTACCCAACCGCCATGCCGCTGTCAGCCGCAACGTGCTCAACTCCACCTTTGAAGCCGTATTCAATAATGCTTCAAGCGGTCAGGATGAAATTTTCACGCTCGGCCCTGGCACCATCGGTTACCCGACAGAAGCCGTGCGACGTGTCGATTTAACCGTCACTGAGCCCAATATCCTGCTCAGCAAGCAGGCTTGTAATGAATCACTTTACGGCGTCGGCGTGGCCTGTGGTAACTTCACCACACTGGTCGATGATGGTGATACACAGGACGCTTATATTTATAGAATCACGCTCACGAATCAGGCCAGTTCTTCGGGTGTGGCCAGAGCACCGGCCTATAACATCATAGCCAGCGATATTCTCGATAACAGTGACCTGATGCTGATCGAAGCCTTTGCAACAGACGGCCTGGATAATGATGCCGATGGCTTAATAGATGCCGCCGATCTGGATGGAGAAGGCAGTATCAGCGACAATATTATTGCCAATGCCGCGCCCGCCACCATCACTTTTTCACACACTCACAGCACGGGGCTACTGCAGCTTAATGCCGGTGCCAGTTTAAGTTTTTATTACCGGGTTAATCCCGATGATGCGATCGCGCCTTTACAGCAGCTAACGAACTCGGTGACGCTAAGCTACGATAGTCTGGAGGGTACTTCTGGCAATCAAACCGTGCTGCCCAGTGCGAATAGTGAACTGGCAGGAGCCCGTGTTTATAACAGCGGCCCGGCAACCGCGACGGTACAAATCTTGCCACTACAGGCACAGCCCAAAGAAATCATAGCGCTTTCAAATACCGCGTTATCGGGCTCACAACCTCAGCCGGTTTCGGTGGGGGAAGAAGTTGAATACCGCCTACGCACGTTAATTCCGGTTGCCCACCTGAAGGATTTTTTTATTCGTGACGAATTACCTGCCGGCATCAGCTGTGTAGAAGCGCCGGTCATTGACCTGTCGGCTGCGCCTTATAGTGATGCAGGCTTTTTCCCCGCTGGCATCATTACTCCAACCTGTAACGACAATCTGGTGTACTGGTACTTTGGTGATCAGGAACTAACCAGCGCCAGCAGTAATAATCTGTTTGATTTCCCTGTCACTTTTATAGCCCGGCTCAATAACAGCGCCGCGGTTAATAACGCCGACATTATCAGTAATGGCCCGCCCAGCACCAATACCTTTGTCAGTTATTTGAATGAAGCAGATGTGCAGGTGATAAATAACTTTGCCAGATTCGACCTTATTGTCAGAGAGCCGGTGATCAGTTTAAGCAAAAGCTACGAGTCGGCCATTAATGATGCGGGCGATATTATTACCGTCACGGTAACGGCCAGCAATACCGGCACCGCGACCGCCTATAATTTACGTGTGCTGGACGATCTGGCCACGGTCAGTAATTTAACCTTTCTTAACAACGTCGCTGGCAGCGACCCACCGGATATTACCGATACCACCACGCTGGGGGCCAATCGACCGATATTTAGCTGGCTGGCTGGCAACCCAAACTTCACCATTGCAGCCGGTGACAGTGTCAGCTTCAGCTTTGATATACAGGTCAATGATAGTGCAAAGCCGCATGAAATCTTAGATAACACCATTCAGGCCAGCTGGACCTCGTTACCCGGTCAAAGCACGGCCTTAAACCAGAGCGGCAGCATAGGCACGAATGGTTCGGGTACTGGCATGCGCACGGGTTCACTGCCCAATGCCAGCGATGCGGTTAATGATTACGAAAGCAGCGCCAGCACCTTCAGCACCGTACCCGGCTTAAGCATCAGCAAGAATGACCTGTCGCCAGCTCTGGCAACCGAAATTGGCACACATAAGAATTTTGAAATCGTGATCAACCTGCCGGAAGGCATAACCAACAATCTTATTGTTAATGATCAACTCGACAGTTCCGGTTTATCGTATGTGCTGTCGAACAATGCGAGTTTTGATATTACTTATAGCTTTAGCGGCATTGCAACGATCAATGGTTCAACCCCTTCTGAAGCGGCATTCACGGCCTTTCCAGCGGATGCAACGTCGGCAACAGCCAGCTGGAATATTGGTACGGTAGTCACCATGACTGAAGACGATACTGCCGGCGCACCGGCTATTAATCCCAGTATTCGCATTAACTACTTTGCGCACATCAATAATGACCTCTCAACCGATGCTGGCAGCGGCCTGCAAAACAACGCCTCTATCAGCTACTCAAATGGTGAAGATGGCAGTATTGAAAGCCTCAACGATGACACACCCTTAATCACCGTCACCGAGCCTGTACTGCTTGTTGCTAAAACCGCCTCGCCGATCAGCGCAGCTCCGATTACCGCCGGCGACATCATTGAATACGTCATCTCCGTTTCCAACAGCGGCAATGCAACGGCTTACGATGTCAATATCGTCGATAGTTTGCCTTCAGATAGCTTGCTGTACTCTGCATTTAAACCGACCGCCGTTATCGATACGGTATTGGTTGGCAGTTTTATCAGCACGCCGGCCAATAACCCCGATGGCCCGCTGGTCTGGGGCCGCAACAATGGCGATGACAGTCTGGACATCGCTGCGGGCAGTACGCTAGTGCTGAGTTACCAGATACAAATTCAGGCCACGGCAGAGGCCAGCGATAGTCTGACTAACAGCGTGCAAGTAGACTGGACGTCACTCAATGGCAGCTCAATTTATGAAAGAGACGGTTCTGCTTGTCCTGCAACCGTTGCACCCGATGATTATTGCGCGGCACCAGCAACCGCCGTGTTCAGCATTGACGACAGCAGCACACTGAATAAGTCCGTTAGTTCCGATAGCTTTGCGCCGACCAATGATGCCACCCTCAGAGTGGGTGATTTTGTCACTTATCAGCTGGATTTGAACCTGCAAGAAGGCACTAGCCGTGCGGTTAGCGTGCTAGATGTGTTACCGGCTGGTCTGGCCTTTGTTGATATAGTCAGCATCAATGGCGATAACAGTGACAATTACACCGCGCCAGCCACAGGGGCTGGCTCCAACTTTAGTTACGCCGCTGTTAGTGCCACCGCATTGCCCGTTGCCGGCCAGACTGGCAATTTAAGCTTCACTATAGGCGATGTGGTCAATGACCCGTTTGCTGACCCGACCACCGACAATCTGTCCATTATCTACCGCGCAAGAGTACTACAAGACACACTGGATCATAGCGCCAGTAGCAGCTTAAGTAACACTGCCACATTGGCTTATATTGATGGCGCAGGATCGCCCGTGGTTGCTCCCGCCCGGCTTGAAAGCAACGCAACCATCACGGTGTTGCAACCGATCATGACCGTGCCGACAAAAACCGATCGAAGTGGCCGCCCTAATAACAGTAATGTATCGATTACTACGGATCTGATGAATTACCGCTTATCCAGCTGTAATACTAGCGGTCTGGCACCCGCTTATAGCCTGCATATCACCGATTTACTGGCCAGCCAATACGATGAAGCCAGTATCAGCGGGCCGGTTAATGGCGCTACGCAGCCAGACGTTTATATCAATGGCGTTTTAACCACCGCCGGGGGGGATTACCTCTACACGCCGCCGACAGCGCGTGGTGGCAGCCTGTTGTTTGAGTTAATCACACCGGTTAACCCGGGACAATGTGTTGAGATTGATTATGACATCGGTTTTTATAATGACTTTGGTGCCAATCAGAACTGGGAGAATACCGTCACTGTCGATGAATACTGGTCGTTAGCCTCACAGTCCGGCCAGCTTTATCCTGCACTCAGCCCCGCCAGCTTTACCGTGATGAATAACAACCCCTATGTTCCACCCGTTAAAGCCATGCTGTCACCCGCCAATGGGGAAGCCACCATTGGCGAAGAGGTGGTTTATTCGATTACTTTACCCGCCAGTAACGCCGCCAGATTTGATGTCGTGATTACCGATACATTAGACCCGGCTCTTGAGTACATAAGCTTTACTGAAGTCAGCGGTAATGGCTTTGTGTTAACCGACAACACGGTCGCACCGGGAGATGTGAACCTCAGCATCGCGTTTATTCCGGCCGGGCAGGAGCTGGTTGTCGAACTGCTCACCCGGGTTGCAAATAATGCCTCGGCCAATGCCGGCTCAAGTTTTAACAACACCGTCACCTACACCCATGCCGACTCAGCAGGCGGCACCACGATTCTGGCCGGCAGTGACAGCACAACTAGCCCATTGTTAGTTACCGAGCCGTTCTTGATCATTAATAAAACCGTCAGCAATAACAGTAACCCGGGTAACCTGCCTGTTGCCGGTGATATTTTACGTTATAGCCTGAACATCACTGCCAGTGGCACCGGGGCCGGCGATAACTATGCCCCGGCGTTTGATATTGAACTGCTGGATCAGTTGTCCAGTGGCCTGCTTTATCAGCCTGGCACGAGCACGGTTAGTGGTGGCAGCAATAGCATTGCAGAGCCTGTACAAGTGGGTGACGGCATAACAATAGCACAGCAACTGAACTGGAGCCTGGCGGCTGGCAACGCCGATATTGATATTGCTGAAGGCGTCAGCATTACTGTCACTTACAATGTACTGGTGCTCGATACTGTGCTGGCAAATCAGGTCTTAAGCAACAGCGTGGTAGCAAAATGGAGCGGTATTGATGGGGCGAATATTAATGAGCGAACCGGCTCTGCCAGCCCCGCCGTTAATGATTATTTCAGCACGCCGGCAAGCACCAGTATTAACAGTGCAGACAATAATAGCATCACAAAAACCCGCCTCAGCGATACTTTCACTGCCGCCGATAACACTGTTCGCATTGGTGACCTTGTGCAATACGAATTGCGCGTGGCTTTGCAGCAAGGCCTGTCCAATGCCTTACTTGTCACAGACAGCTTACCGCAGGGGCTTGTTTTTGAAAGTGTCAGCCGTATCAACGCTGACAGCAGCGCACCCTTCTCATCCAGCACACCGTTGATTCATAACGATGTCAGCATAAGCGCCGCAGGTGACCCTGCTCTTGGCAGCAGCACACTGACGTTTGATTTTGGCAACGTGACCAATGTGGCAGATGCCAACAATAGTAATGATGAAATCGTCATTATTTATACCGCCCGTGTGCTGGATAATGTGCATGCGCAAATCAATAACACAACCTTGAACAATACGGTTCAGCTCGGTTACCTCAGCGCCAGTGGCACAGTCATCAATGTATCGTCGGCTGATATCAGCTTATTACAGCCTGTACTGAACGTGACTAAATCTGCCGTTGCAGCCGCCGGTGACACCGTACTGGTTGCTAATGAACTGGTGACCTATACCGTTGATATTAGCAATACAGGCAGCGCACCCGCTTATGACTTATTACTTGAAGATATTATTCCCGCTGGCATGCGTAATGGCAGCATCACCACCCTCAGTACCACACTGGTTAATAGCGCAACCAGCCTGACTAATATTACGCCGGTCTATAATGCCGTAACGGGACTTGCCAGCTGGGATTTTGATAGCGGTGTAGCCAATAGCCATACGATCCCGCCAAACGAAACCCTCAGACTGGTTTATCAGTTGCAGGCAGATGCCAATATCGGCGCTTCTTTAACACTGAACAATCAGGTCAGCGCAAGTCACTATTATTCCTTCGATAACAATGCTGTACCTCAGCTTGCCAGTACCAGTGGTGTACGTGAAGTTTATGGCCCAAGCAGTACTGCCAGCGCCAGCCTGACCACAGCGGCCCCGGGCGCATTGTTTAAAGAAAACCCCGCGACCTCAACCGTAGCGGTGGGTGAGGTGTTTAGTTACCAGATAACCATTCCTGCTACGCCGATTACCACCATGCTGCATGATGTCAGGATTCTGGATGATCTTACTGCCTCGGCTGCCGACCTTATCTTTGTCAACGCCACTAAAGTCAGTGGTTCGCTGGACTGGACGCCGGTCAACAGCGGTAGCAGCAGCAGCCTGATCATCGAAGACACCAGCTCCGGTATTGATATTCCAGCCGGCGAACAAGTGGTGCTGAACATCAGTGTGCAGGTGATGAATACCGCCACTAATATTAGCGGCCTGTTGTTTAACAACACGGCCACTTACACATATAACCAGCTGGCAAACGACAACAGTACGCAACAGGCGGGCACGGGATCCACCACAGCAGATATGACCATCGTCGGGCCGGACAGCTTAACCTTAGTCAAAAGCGGGCCGGCAGAAATGAGAATTGGTATTCCGGCTATTTTTACATTGGATGTGCAAAATACCGGCACAGCCACAGCATGGGACCTCACCATTACAGACCTGCTACCCAACTTTGAGCCGCTGGCTGGTGGTATGTGTAATGTCGCGCCCGCTAATATTACAGCGCAAACCTTCCTTGCCGATGGCATCACCGCGGTTTCTGGCCTGCTGCTACAGGGCAGCGATTATATGGTTAATTTCGAGCCCGCTCCTGCCTGTCGCTTTAACATAACTCTGCAATCGGCGGCCGCTGCACTGGCCGCTAACCATCGTTTGATCGTCACTTATGAAGCATCACTCGATATCGATACGCCGCCGGCATCCACTTTAGTCAATGTCGCCGGCGTGACCCAATGGTTCAGTCAAAATACCGCTGGTAGCGGTGCCACAGGCGAGACAAAGACCTTTACCCGCGTATTAACCGATGGCAGCACAACGCTGCTCGACCATCAAGATGCCCATTCGGTGGCGGTCGAAACTCCCGTCATACTGGTGCAAAAACGCGTGCAGAATATCAGCAGCGGACAGAATCCGGGCGCTAACGCACAACCCGGTGATACTTTGCGCTATAGCATCTTTATTCAAAACCTCAGTGACTTAGAA